>Ga0308008_1000065_pt1 | contig 56417 bp, 50 predicted proteins | sample Neamet125_FD_203140 | JGI IMG/M metagenome (GOLD analysis project Ga0308008, IMG submission 203140) | Marine microbial communities from water near the shore, Antarctic Ocean - #125 | ecosystem: Environmental > Aquatic > Marine > Unclassified | place: Southern Ocean | collected 2014-07-24
AACCGAGGCCGTGCCGCGGGCTGAAGGCCACAGAAATCGCAAGGCCACACAAGATGTGTTCTGTGGCTGACCACAGAACACATCGACTACCACGTCGAGGTCGACGGGCATTACTACTCGGTGCCCTACCAGTTGGTGAAGAAGCAGCTGGAGGTGCGCCTGACGGCGCGCACGGTGGAGTGCTTCCACGCCAATCAGCGGGTGGCCAGCCACCTGCGCTCCCCGCACAAGGGCCGGCACAGCACGCAGACCGAGCACATGCCCAAGAGCCATCGCGAGCATGCCGAGTGGACGCCGCAGCGGCTGATCCGCTGGGCCGAGCAGACCGGGCCGAACACTGCCGGGGTGATCGGTCACATCCTCGAACGGCGCATCCACCCGACCCAAGGTTACCGCGCCTGCCTGGGCATCCTGCGCCTCGGCAAGACTCATGGTGAAGTGCGCTTGGAGCTGGCCTGCCGACGCGCCCTCAGCCTCGGCGCGTGCAGCTACAAGAGCCTCGAATCGATCCTACGCCAGGGGCTGGAAAACCTGCCGCTGGCCCAGCAGCACCTGCCCCTGCTGCCGGACGACCACGCCAACCTGCGCGGCCCCGGTTACTACCACTGAACCCAAGGAATCCCACCATGCTGCCCCATCCGACCCTGGACAAGCTGCAAACCCTGCGCCTGCACGGCATGCTCAAAGCCCTCGCTGAGCAACTGAAAACCCCGGACATCGACAGCCTGAGTTTCGAGGAACGCCTCGGTCTGCTGGTCGACCGCGAGCTGACCGAACGCGACGACAAGCGCCTCAGCAGCCGCCTGCGCCAGGCCCGGCTCAAGCACAACGCCTGCCTCGAAGACATCGACTACCGCAGCCCGCGCGGCCTGGACAAAGCGCTGATCCTCCAACTGAGCGGCGGCCAGTGGCTACGCGATGGCCTCAACCTGATCATCGGCGGCCCCACCGGCGTGGGCAAAACCTGGCTGGCCTGCGCCCTGGCCCACCAGGCCTGCCGAGAGGGCTACAGCGTGCGTTACCTGCGCTTGCCGCGCCTACTGGAGGAGTTGGGCCTGGCCCACGGCGACGGGCGCTTCGCCAAGCTGATGAGAAGCTACGCCAAGACCGACCTGCTGATCCTCGATGACTGGGGGCTGGCCCCGTTCACTGCCGAACAACGGCGCGACATGCTGGAGCTGCTGGACGACCGTTACGGCCAGCGCTCGACCCTGGTCACCAGCCAGATGCCGGTGGACAACTGGCACGAACTGATCGGCGATCCGACCCTGGCCGACGCCATCCTCGACCGCCTGGTGCACAACGCTTACCGGATCAACCTCAAGGGCGAATCGATGCGTAAACGGGCGAAGAAATTGACGACGCCGGGCACCTCGGAATAACAATGCCATCCCTGCGTCGCTGCGCTCCGACTGCCTGTCCGAATGATCATGGAACAGGTGGCCAGATGTGCGTGGAATGCCTGGCCGGATAAGCGTGGACTGGGTGGCCGGATGGCGTGGAATCCGCACAGGCCGTTCGTGCCAGATACAGCAGGGTATAGCCCAGCCCGCACAATCCCCAGCCCAACCAGGGTGAGAATATGGCGCGCCACAGCCAGTGGCGCGGGGCGAAGCCGACGCCGTGGATGAAGGCGTTGGATACGCCCCACATCACCAGCATCAGTAACGAATGGCTGTAGCGGCCCTGGCTGTCGAGCATGGCGCCGGGGTGGATCAACAGCAGCAGCGCCAGCGGTGTAGCCAGCAGCCAGGAGAGCGCGCGCAAGGGCGTACGCTCGCTCAGGGCGATATCACTCATGTTCGCCATTGCTATCGAGATCCTGCGTGGTTTCCAGCCATAGTGCGTTGATGATGCCGAAGCTGCAGGCCAGCAGCACGCCAAGAATCCAGGTGAAGTACCACATCGCGTTTCTCCTCAATACAGGCTGTGGGGGTTGGCTTCGATGCTGCGGTCGTTGAGCTTGCCCCACATCTTCACGTAGCCCCAAAGGGTGTAGATGAGGATGATCGGTACGAAGATGCAGGCGACGACGAACATGATGCCGAGGGTCTTTTGGCTCGATACCGCGTCCCACACCGTCAGGCTGGAGGCCGCATCAAGACTCGACGGGAAGACGAAGGGGAATAGGGCGAAGCCGGCGGTGCAGATGGTGCCGACGATCATCAGGCTACTGCCGATGAAGGTCAGGCCGGCGCGACGCCAGGTGCTGGCGAGGATGGCCAGCAGTGCTCCGACCACACCCAGCACGGGGGCGCCCATTGTCAGTGGGTAGCGACTGTAATTGCCGAGCCAGCCGGCATTGTCGGCGAGCACCTGCTTGTGCAGCGGGTTCAGTGCCGCGCCAGCATCGAACGCACCCGCCAGACTCATGCCCTTGATACCCAGTGCCAGCCAACTGCCGGCCAGCAGGAAACCGATCAGGAATACCAGCGCACTGAGGTAAGTGGCCGTGCGCGAGCGTGCGGCCAGGTCACCTTCGGTGCGCATCATCAGCCAGGCGCCGCCGTGGGCGCAGAGCATGCTCAGGCTGACCACGCCGCAGAGCAGGGCGAAGGGGTTGAGCAGCGCGAAGAAGGAGCCGTGGTAGCTCGAGCGCATCATGTCATCGAGCTGGAACGGCAGGCCGAGGAACAGGTTGCCGAAGGCCACGCCGAAAACCAGCGCCGGTACCGCGCCGCCAACGAACAGGGCCCAGTCCCAGGCGCTGCGCCAGCGGGTGTTTTCCAGTTTGCTGCGGTAGTCGAAACCCACCGGGCGGCAGAACAGGGCGAACAGCACCAGTAACATGGCCCAGTACAGCCCGGAGAAGGCCACCGCGTAGACCATCGGCCAGGCGGCGAACAGCGCGCCGCCAGCGGTGATGAACCACACCTGGTTGCCGTCCCAGTGCGGGGCGATGGTGTTGATGGCGACGCGGCGCTCGTTGTCGGTCTTGCCGACGAAGGGCATCAGCGCCATGGCGCCCATGTCGAAGCCATCGGTGAGAGCGAAACCGATCAGCAGCACGCCGATCAGCACCCACCAGACGAGTTTCAGGGTTTCGTAGTCGAACATGACGAAGTCCTCAGGCGTGGGCCGGCTGCTGTTGTTCGAAGTGGTAGCGTCCGCTGTGGAGGCTCGATGGGCCAAGGCGGGCGAACTTGATCATCAGGTACATCTCTACCACCAGCAGCAGGCTGTAGAAGGCGATCAGAGCGATCAGCGAACCCCAGACGTCACCGGCCGACAGGCTGGAGGCAGACAGATGGGTCGGCAGCACCTCACCGATCGACCAGGGCTGGCGTCCGTGTTCAGCGACGTACCAGCCGGTCTGCGCGGCGATCCAGGGCAGTGGCAGGCTCCACAGCGCCCACTTGAGCAGCCAGGGTTTGCTTTCTTCGTTCTTCTTCGCCGAGGCCCAGAAGGCGCAGGCGAACAGCGCCAGCATGAGGAAGCCGCTGGCGACCATGATGCGGAAGCTCCAGAACAGGCTGAACACGTTGGGAATGGTGTCCAGCGCGGCCTGCTTGATCTGTGCCTCGCTGGCATCGACCACATTGGTGGTGTATTTCTTCAGCAGCAGGCCATAGCCCAGGTCATTCTTCACTTCGTTGAAGGCAGCAATGGTTTCGGCCGACTTGTCGCCGTTACGCAGGCGCTCCAGCAGCCCGTAGGCGGTCATGCCGGTGCGGATGCGCGCCTCGTGCTCGATGAGCAGGTCCTTGATGCCCTTTACCTCCTTATCCAGCGAGCGGGTGGCTATCAGCCCCAGGGCGTAGGGGATCTTCACCGCGTAGTCGGTGCGCTGCTCGTCCTGGTTGGGCAGGCCGAACAGGGTGAAGCCCGCCGGTGCTGGGTGGGTTTCCCACTCGGCCTCGATGGCCGCCAGCTTGGTCTTCTGCACATCGCCGATCTCGTAGCCAGACTCGTCACTCAGGACGATCACCGAGAGAATCGAGGCCAGACCGAAGGCCGAGGCGATGGCGAAGGAGCGACGGGCGAAACCCTGGTCGCGTTTCTTCAGCAGGTAATAGCTGGAGATGGCCAGGACGAAGATCGAACCGGTAACATAGCCCGCCGCCACGGTATGCACGAACTTGACCTGCGCCACCGGGTTGAACAGCAGGGCACCGAAATCGGTCAGTTCCATGCGCATGGTCTCGAAGTTGAACTCGGCACCTACCGGGTTCTGCATCCAGCCATTGGCGATGAGGATCCACAGCGCCGAAAGGTTCGAGCCAATTGCCACCAGCCAGGTCACGGTCAGGTGCTGCAGCTTGCTTAGGCGGTCCCAGCCGAAGAAGAACAGGCCGATGAAGGTGGATTCGAGGAAGAAGGCCATCAGTCCTTCGATGGCCAGCGGCGCACCGAAGATGTCACCGACATAGTGGCTGTAGTAGGCACCAGTTGGTGCCGAACTGGAACTCCATGGTCAGCCCGGTGGTGACGCCCAAGGCGAAGTTGATGCCGAACAGCTTGCCCCAGAACTTGACCATGTCCTTGTAGACCTGTTTGCCGGTCATCACGTAGACCGACTCCATGATCGCCAGGAGGAAGGCCAGGCCCAGGGTCAGGGGGACGAAGATGAAGTGATACATCGCTGTCATGGCGAACTGCAGGCGTGAAAGGTCGACGACTGATTCCGAGATCATCTCGGTGTCTCCTCGGTGTGTATAGAAAGTGGGGCAGGCTGACCAAACAGGTGATGCTCGACGCGCTGCTGGCCGTCCTCGGGGACTGTCGGTTCGTTGAACCAGATGGCCTTGATACTCAGCAGCAGGGTCAGCTTGATCAGCAAGATCACGGCGATTTCGCGTACTAGCGGAATGCGCCAGGGGGAGGAAGGTTCGCGTTCGGGCATCTCGATGCTCCGCGTATGCCGGTACGGGCAGTGAGGCTGTTCCGGCAGAGTGGATGTTTCCTAATGTTACAGGGTACTCATGGGAGTATGTAGCGACGGGGATTGATGCAGGTCAGGGGAATGTCGATTAGCGGACCAATGCCTGCAGTGGCACAGCCGCCAATAACTCAGTCGAACGCCGGCAGGGTGGGCGTCAGCAGTTCTCGACCGGCCGCTTGCCAGGCCTCGATACCGCCGGCCAGAGACAGCACATTGCGATAGCCCATCTCCCGCAGCGCGTCGGCAGCCAGCGCCGAGCGACCGCTGTTCTTGCAATAGAGAACCAGATTGAGCGTGCGCTCGGCCAGTTGCGCATCGTTGCTCAGCTTGAACTCCAGCAGACCGCGTGGAATGTTGATGGCGCCGGGAATGTGTGCGGCGCTGTATTCATCCGCCTCGCGCACGTCGATCAGCAGGTCGGCATCGCGGATGGCTGCTTCGGCCTGCGACAGATCGACTTCGGTGATGCGAGTCTTGGCGGCGAGGACCAGATCATGAGCGCTTTTCATGAGTATTTCCTTGCATGGAAAGTGGCTGAGAGGGTGGCGATGGAGGCACGGGGGCGAGCTGCTTGAGCGCCTCGAACTGACTGATGAATACCTGGCCGCCGAAGCTCTCCAGGAAGTCGGAGCGGCGTAGCTGATCCATTACTGGCCCCTTGACCTCGGACAGGTGCAGTTGCACACCGGCGGTATGCAGGCGCTCGACGATGGCGTGCAGCGAATCCAGGGCGCTGGCGTCTATCAGGTTGACTCCCGAGCACATCAGCACCAGGTGACGTACCTGCGGCCGACTGGCGATCAGCTCGCCGATGCGGTCTTCCAGATAGCGGGCATTGGGGAAATACAGGCTCTCGTCGACACGCAGCGACAACACGCTGGGTCTCTCGATCACGGCGAAGCGTTCGACGTTGCGAAAATGCTCGCTACCCGGTACCTGGCCGACCACGGCGATATGTGGCTGGCTGGTGCGCCAGAGAAACAGCAGCAGCGACAGGCCGACGCCAAGCAGGATACCGGCCTCGACGCCGATCAGCAGCACACCGAGGAGGGTGGCAATCTGCGCGGCGCCGTCCTGGCGCGAATAACGCCAGGTGTGCTGCAGCGACTTGAGGTCGACCAGGCTGAGCACTGCGACGATGATGGTCGCCGCCAGCACGGCTTGTGGCAGGTCGTGCAGCAGAGGCGTCAGCAGCATCACGCTGAGGCCGATACCGAGGGCGGTGAATACGCCGGCCATGGGCGTGCGGGCGCCGGCATCGTAATTGACCACCGAACGGGCGAAACCGCCGGTGACCGGGAAACCTCCGCTGAAAGCCGCGCTGATATTGGCAGTGCCAAGGCCGAGCAGTTCGTTGTCCGGCTGGATGCGCTGGCGGCGTTTGGCCGCCAGGGTCTGGCCGACCGAGACCGATTCGACGAAGCCCACCAGGCTGATCAGCAGCGCCGCTGGCAGCAGTTGTATGGCCAGGTCGAGATCCATTGTCGGCAGCGTCAGCCCTGGCAGCCCTTGCGGCACCAGGCCAACCACCTTGACCCCGGCTTGCTCCAGTTGCAGCAGTGGGACAGCGGCAATGGCGACGATGATCGCCAGTACCGGCCCGGCCTTGGCCAGGTTACTGGCCAGTTGCGGCGACAGGCCAAGGCCTTGCAGTAGTTGCTTCAGTCGGCTTCTGGCCCACCACAGCCATGCCAGGCTGAGCACGCCGATCAGCAGCGTCGGTCCGTGTGTGTCAGGTAGCGCCTGGATCAGTTGTGGCAGCAACTGCGGCAGATTCTCGCTGGAGGCCGAGACGCCGAGCAGGTGCTTGAGCTGGCCGACGGCGATGAGAATGCCCGAGGCGCTGATAAAGCCGGACACCACCGGATGGCTGAGAAAGTTGGCGATAAAGCCCAGGCGCAGCATGGCCATGGCTGCCAGCAGCAGGCCCGAGAGCAGGGCCAGGAGCATGGCGGCGCCGACGTATTCGGCGCTACCGGCCGGGAACAGGGGCGCCAGGGTGGCGGCGGTCATCAGTGAAACCACCGCCACCGGACCAACCGCCAGGGTGCGGCTGGAGCCGAACAGGGCGTAGGCCAGCAGCGGCAGGATGCTGGCGTAGAGGCCGGTCACCGGTGGCAGACCCGCGAGCATGGCATAGGCCAGGCTCTGCGGAATCAGCATCAGGGTGACGATCAGCGCGGCGAGTCCATCCTGCGCAGCGCTGCCTCGGTCGTAGCGTCTGCCCCAGTCCAGGCAGGGCAGCCAGTGGCTCAGTTTCATTTCTTTTCCTGCCGCTCTACAGCACATCCAAAGGGATTTTCAGGTAACGGGTGCCATTGGCTTCGGCCGGTGGCAGCTGCCCTGCACGCATGTTGACCTGCACCGACGGCAGAATCAGGGTGGGCATGTCCAGGGTGGCGTCGCGCTGGCGGCGCATGGCGACGAAGTCGGCTTCGGCGATGCCCTGATGAACGTGGACGTTGTGCGCACGTTCTTCGGCGATGGTGGTCTGGTAGCGAAAATCCTCGCGCCCCGGCGCTTTGTAGTCATGGCACATGAACAGGCGGGTTTCGTCGGGCAGGGTGAAGAGTCGCTGGATCGACTGGTAGAGGATGTGCGCGTCGCCGCCGGGGAAGTCGCAGCGCGCAGTGCCGTAGTCGGGCATGAACAGGGTGTCGCCAACGAAACCAGCGTCACCGATCAGGTAGGTCATACAGGCCGGGGTATGGCCAGGAGTGTGGATGGCTCTACCGTGCAGCTCGCCAATATGGAAGGTATCGCCATCGTGGAGCAGCCGGTCGAACTGGCTGCCATCGGTGACGAACTCGGTGCCGGCGTTGAACAGCTTGCCGAAAGTGTTCTGCACTACGGTGATGTGCTCACCGATGGCCAGCTTGCCGCCCAGTTCGCGCTTGAGGTAAGGCGCGGCGGACAGGTGGTCAGCGTGCACATGGGTTTCCAGCAACCACTCAACGTGCAGATCGCGCTCCTTGACGAAGGCGATGATGCGGTCTGCGCTGGCGTGTGAGGTGCGCCCGGAGGCCGGGTCGTAGTCCAGCACCGAATCGACGATGGCGCAGTGCTGCGTGGCAGGATCGATGATCACGTAGCTGTAGGTGTAGGTGACAGGATCGAAGAATTCGACGACATCAGGGCGCATGGTCAGGCTCCTCTCATATACCCGTGGGAGTATTCAGTTAAGATTTAGCTTAACTGTGTTTTGGTTCTATGCATAGATTGTTAAGTAATAAGATGTCGCAACCTTGTTCAGGTCGGCCATAACCGGTTTGTGCGTTTTTTGAGGTGCCGGGCACTGGCAGAGGCAGGCGCGCGCGAGCGGCGCGCCAGAGGGGGCGTGTGTCAGGTGTACTTGGTGAAAATCTCGCGCACTCGCTGTAGTGAGGCCTCGGTGTCCTGCTCAGGGTTGAGCATGGCTTCTTCGATCAGGCAGGTCAGCATCAGCCGGTAGGACTTGTCCAGCGCGCTACGCGCCGCCGAGAACTGCTGGGCGATAGCGGCACAGTCCTCGCCGCGCTTGATCATCGCCTGGATGCCACGGATCTGCCCCTCGACTCGGGCCAGGCGCTTGAGCATCGCCTGCTGCTGTTCGAGCATGCGTGCGTGCAGGTCGGTAGTCTCGGTCATGGCGTTTCCTGTGCGAGGGGGCGAGTCAGGGTAAAGGCGCCGCGCAGTTCGCCGATCTGATAGCCGCGGGCCTGATCATGCGGATAGTACTGATCAATGGCCTCTTGTACCTCTGCTTTGATCGCGGTGCCGTGACAGGCCATGCAAGGCTCGCCTACGGCAATGGCCTGCATGTAGCGATATTCGCCGTCGACCTCTTCGCCGTAGCGTAATTCCTTGACCGGCGTTCCGGCTATCGCGGCTTCCGCAAAACGTTCCAGTACGCTGCGCTCCCAGGCATCGGGGGTGTTGCCCGGGTTGCGTACCTTGAGCGATGTGCGGCCCAGTTGCCACGCTTGCTGGCTATGCTCGCTGGCGATCTGTGGCGCCAATGCCTGGCAGGCCTGCACTGCTGCAATTGGCCCGCCATCGGTGACGGCCTGGCGTACCGTACCCAGCAAGTGCTCGGCGAATGGTGGGATCTGCGCCGCCGCCTCGTCTTGCCAGGGGGCGGTTGCTTGTGCGGCGGTGCTAACGAGCAGGGTAGCGAGCAGAAATGGGCGCATGGTCGAACCTCATAAATACTGGTGGGGGTATTTATGCATGAAAGATGACGGCTGTCACCGCCGTCATCTGCGACATTCTGACCAATAGGGGTTAGCGGTGGATCAGTGCTTGGCGCCGTCAGTGGGCAGGGCCAGCAGCTGTTTTTCCAGGTTCCAGTCGAAGGGCTCGTCGTTCTCTTCGGCTTCGAAACGGCGCTCGTCGAGGGCCTGGTAAAGGGCGATTTCCTCGTCGGGCATGAAGTGCAGGCAGTCGCCACCGAAGAACCACAGCAGGTCACGCGGTACCAGGTGGGCGATCTGTGGGTAGCGGTGGAACACCTGGCTGATCAGATCCTGGCCCAGGTATTGGCTGGAAACCGGGTCGCGCGGCAGTTCGGCGAGCAGTTCGTCGTAGCGCTCGAGGAACAGGGCGTGGCTGTCGTCGAGCACCTGTTCGGCTTCGCCCAGGGCGACGAGGATGCCGCGCAGTTGATTGAGCAGGGCGAGGTGGTGTTCGATATGGCTGGCCATGGTGCAGGTTCCTGAAGGGTAAAACGGGCGCAGGAGTATAGAGTTCCTGACGCCCGCTGTCCTGCATGGCTGGCTTTCGTGAGAGGAGCTTTCGGCTCGGGCATCCTGCTTCGCTCTACCTCCTGCATCCCTGCAGTCGTAGTCGCGACGCATGAAGCTCGCAGCTACAGCCCCTCTCTCGAGTCGTTCGAGTTAACGCACCTTGCCGCGGCTCAGCTTGAGCTCTTCCTTGGCGAAGTCGTCGACGTCGATCACCCGACGCCGAGCCGCTTCGGCCGCTTGCAGGCGTTGGCCCTGTTCGCCGTCGAGGATGCCGGCGGCGATCGCCGCTTCGATGGTGTCCTGGCCAGGAGCCGGTTGCAGGCTGCCGTCCTTGAGCGCCTGATGTAGGCGCTTGCGCGCGTCCTGGCTGGCCTGCACCAGGTTCAGCGCATGCTGCAGGGCGCCCACCGAATCCTGATCGGCCTGCGGGCGGTAGCAACCTTCCAGCACCGACTCCAGAGCAGGATCGCCGGCTTGGCGGCCGATGATTGCCGCCACTTCGGCGTCCAGTGCGTCGCTCGGGCCCTGGTGGCGGCGGCCCAGAGGGAACACCAGTACTTTGAGCAGGCAGCCGAACAGGCGGTTGGGGAAGTTGCTCAGCAGGTCATCCAGCGCTTGTTCGGCGTGGTAGAGGTTTTCCTCCATGGCCCAGCGCAGCAGCGGACGAATCGCTTCCGGGTAGTCCAGGTCGTGGTAGCGCTTGAGTGCGGCCGAACCCAGGTAGAGGTGGCTGAGCACATCGCCGAGGCGGGCGGACAGGCGCTCGCGGCGCTTCAGGTCACCACCGAGCAGCATCATGCTGCTGTCGGCGCACAGGGCGAAGGCCGCGGCCAGGCGGTTGAGCGCGCGGTAGTAGGGCTGGCTGAGGTCGTCGCCGGGCACCTGGCCCAGGCGGTTCAGGGTCAGCCCCAAGAGGAAGCTGCTGGCGGCGTTACCGACGGCGAAGCCGATATGGCTCATCAGCAATGCGTCGAACTCGGCCAGTGCCTGATCCTTGTCCTCGCGGTCGGCCAGGGCCATTTCCTTGAGCACGTAGGGGTGGCAGCGGATGGCGCCCTGGCCGAAGATCATCAGATTGCGCGAGAGAATGTTGGCGCCCTCGACGGTGATGAAGATCGGCGCGCCCTGCCAGGAGCGGGCCAGGTAGTTGTTCGGGCCCATGATGATGCCCTTGCCGCCGTGCACGTCCATGGCGTGGCCGATGCACTCGCGGCCGCGTTCGGTCAGGTGGTACTTGAGAATCGCCGACAGCACCGAGGGCTTCTCGCCCAGGTCGACGGCGTTGGCAGTGAGGATACGCGCGCTATCCATCAGCCAGGCGTTGCCGCCGATGCGCGCCAGGGCCTCCTGAATGCCCTCGAAGGCAGCCAGCGGCACGTTGAATTGCTCACGCAACTGGGCGTACTGGCCGGTGGCGAGGCTGGTGAACTTGGCTGCGCCGGTGCCGACTGCCGGCAGCGAGATGGAGCGGCCGACCGACAGGCAGTTCATCAGCATCATCCAGCCCTTGCCGAGGTACTCCTGGCCGCCGATCAGGTACTCCAGCGGAATGAACACGTCCTTGCCCGAGTTCGGCCCGTTCATGAACGCCGCGCCCAGTGGCAGGTGACGACGGCCAATTTCCACGCCGGGTGTATCGGTGGGGATCAGCGCCAGGCTGATGCCCAGGTCTTCCTTGTCGCCGAGCAGGTGATCCGGGTCGTAGGCCTTGAAGGCCAGGCCGAGCAGGGTGGCCACCGGGCCAAGGGTGATGTAGCGCTTCTCCCAGTTCAGGCGCAGGCCGATCACTTCCTCGCCGTTGTACTGACCCTTGCAGATGATCCCGGTGTCCGGCATGGCACCAGCGTCGGAGCCGGCCAGCGGGCCGGTGAGGGCGAAGCAGGGGATGTCTTCACCACGCGCCAGGCGCGGCAGGTAGTGCTGGCGCTGCTCATCGGTACCGTAATGCAGCAGCAGCTCGGCCGGGCCAAGAGAGTTGGGCACCATCACGGTGGAGGCCAGGTCGCCGCTGCGGGTCGCCAGCTTCATCGCCACTTGCGAGTGGGCGTAGGCCGAGAAGCCCTTGCCGCCGTACTCCTTGGGAATGATCAGGGCGAAGAAACCATGCTGCTTGATGTGTTCCCAGGCTTTCTCCGGCAGATCCATCTGCTGGCCAACCTGCCAGTCGCTGATCATCGCGCAGAGTTCTTCGGTGGGGCCGTCGATGAACGCCTGTTCCTCTTCGCTCAGCTTGGCCTTGGGGTAGGCCAGCAGCTTGTCCCAGTCCGGTTTGCCGCTGAACAGCTCGCCATCCCACCACACCGTGCCGGCTTCGATAGCGTCGCGCTCGGTCGCCGACATTGGCGGTAGTACGCGCTGGAACCAGGCGAACAGCGGGCTGGTGAACAGTTGCCGGCGTAGATCGCCGAGCAGGATGAACGCGGCGACGGCGCCGGTGACGATCCACAGCAGCAGTTGCAACCAGCCCGGTACCGGGCTGAACAATGCCATGGCCACCAGGTAGGCTGCGGTGATGCCGAGGGCAGGTAGGGCGGCGGTACGGCTATGGGCCAGGTAGGCGACCCCGAGCAGCAGAACCAGCAACCAGATGACGAGCATGTGCATTCCTCCATGATTCGAGCGGGCGACGCCCCGAGCATAGCCATAAAAAATGGCCGGGAGCCATTTTTAACGTCGCGTAGCGACGGCCCGCAGGGTGGCAGCCAGGGATGGCGGGCCATAAATGGCGGCAGGGGCGGTGAGCTTGGCCGGATCGTCGTCAACGTGGCGCAATCGACGGGATTAGACTGAAGCAAACTTCAGGAGTCCCCCGTCATGCAGACCTGTCTACGTCCCGGCCGCTTCATTGACAGTGACCATCCCGCGGTAATCGAGTTCGCCGAACGTTGGCGTGGCGCCTCGCGAGAACCGATCAGTCAGGCCGTGGCGCTATATCTCGCGGTACGTGACGAGATTCGTTACAACCCCTATGCCTTCAGTCTCGATGCGCAGACATTGAAGGCTAGCCAGGCGCTGGCGAGCGGTGAGTCTTACTGCGTACCCAAGGCCAACCTGCTCGCTGCTTGCGCCCGGCATTGCGGCATTCCCGCGCGTATCGGCCTGGCCGATGTGCGCAATCACCTGTCCACGCCACGCCTGCTGGAGTTGCTGCGCAGTGAGGTGTTCGCCATGCACGGTTACACCGAATTGCACCTGAACGGGCGCTGGGTCAAGGCCACGCCGGCGTTCAACGAGGCGCTGTGCCGGGTATTCAAGGTGGCGCCGCTGGCGTTCGACGGCGTGCATGACAGCGTCTTTCATCCCTATAACGACAAGGGCGAGCGCTACATGGAGTACCTGCATGACCACGGCCAGTTCGAGGATCTGCCCGAGCAACTGTTCTTCGAGCATCTGCGTGGCTGTTATCCGCACCTGTTCGAGACCGGTGCGCTGCAGCTCAGTGGCGATATGCAGCGTGAGGCCAGTGTTATCGACTGAGTCGATAATCAAGATCGGCAGGACGGCCTTTTCTCCGCGCGTCAGGGTCGGTAGGGTGCATGCCAGCAATGAGCGGGCGAAACACACCGTTGCAATCGAGCGTCTTCGCCCTCATCTATAACCACCTCACTCTCGCGCGGGAAACCCCATCTTCATGAGCTCCGCCCTGACCATTCGCCAGTTGACCAAGACCTACGGAAACGGCTTCCAGGCCCTGCACGGCATCGATCTGGACGTCGCCGAAGGGGATTTCTTCGCCTTGCTCGGCCCCAACGGTGCCGGCAAATCCACCACCATCGGTGTGCTCTCCACGCTGGTGAACAAGAGTGGCGGCACGGTCAGCGTGTTCGGCCATGACCTCGACCGCGAGCCTTATGCGCTCAAGCGCTGCCTGGGCGTGGTGCCGCAGGAGTTCAACTTCAACCAATTCGAGAAGGTGTTCGACATCGTCGTCACCCAGGCCGGCTACTACGGTATTCCGCGCTCGATCGCCAAGGAGCGCGCCGAGCAGTACCTGACCGAACTCGGCCTGTGGGACAAGCGCGACGTGGCTTCACGCGAGCTGTCCGGTGGCATGAAGCGCCGCTTGATGATCGCCCGTGCTCTGGTGCACCAGCCACGCCTGCTGATTCTCGACGAGCCGACTGCCGGGGTGGATATCGAACTGCGCCGTTCGATGTGGGGCTTTCTCACCGAGCTGAACAAGCAGGGCACCACCATCATCCTGACCACCCATTACCTGGAAGAGGCTGAGCAGCTCTGCCGCAACATCGGCATCATCGACCACGGCCGCATCGTCGAGTTGAGCAGCATGAAGGATCTGCTGAAGAAGTTGCACGTCGAGACCTTTCTCTTTGACCTCAAGGATTCCTACAGCTCAGTGCCGACGCTGCAGGGCTATCCGGCGCGGCTGGTCGATCATCACACCCTGGAAGTGCAGGTGGAGAAGAGCCAGGGCCTCAACGCGCTGTTCCAGCAACTGGCGCAGCAGCAGGTCGAGGTGCTCAGCCTGCGTAACAAGAGCAATCGCCTGGAGGAGCTGTTCGTCTCCCTGGTGGAAAAGAACCTGGCCAAGGTGGCGCAATGACTTCTCAGTACCTCAACAGCGAATTCGCCGCCAATCTGGTGGCCCTGCGTACCATCGTTCACCGTGAAGTCCGCCGTTTCGTGCGTATCTGGCCGCAGACCCTGCTACCGCCAGCGATCACCATGGTGTTGTACTTCGTGATCTTCGGTAACCTGATCGGCCGGCAGATCGGCGACATGGGTGGCTTCAGCTACATGGAGTACATCGTGCCGGGGCTGATCATGATGTCGGTGATCACCAACAGCTACGGCAACGTGGTGTCGAGCTTCTTCGGCAGCAAGTTCCAGCGCAACGTCGAGGAGCTGCTGGTGTCGCCGGTGTCACCGCATACCATCCTCATCGGTTTCGTCGTCGGTGGCGTGCTGCGCGGGCTGGCGGTGGGCTTCATCGTCACGCTGCTGTCGTTGTTCTTCACCCACCTGCAGGTGCATCACCTGGGCGTGACCGTGCTGGTGGTGCTGCTGACGGCGACCATCTTCTCCCTCGGTGGCTTCGTCAACGCGGTGTATGCGCGCAACTTCGACGACATTTCGATCATCCCGACCTTCGTGCTGACGCCGCTGACCTACCTGGGCGGGGTGTTCTACTCCATCACCCTGTTGCCGCCGTTCTGGCAGACGGTGTCGCTGGGCAACCCCATCCTGCACATGGTCAACGCCTTCCGTTACGGCATTCTTGGGGTGTCCGACATCCGTATCGGCGTGGCAGTCGGCTTCATGCTGCTGGCCACCGCTGCGCTTTATGCCCTGTGCATCCGTCTGCTGGTCAGCGGCCGTGGCATGCGTCAGTGATGTTTGCCGCTCATGTAGGGGCGGATTTATCCGCGATTCTCGCGGCGCCACCGCGACTAAACGTTAATGTGTAGCCCGGATGCAATCCGGGGGACGGCTGCTATGTTCCCCGGATTTCATCCGGGCTACGGTTGAATGCTCGCGGCTAGGCCGCTGCTACAGGATGTGGCGGCGACTGAAAAAACATAGCGAAATAACTTGCGCCCCTGTCAGTAACGCAGCAGCCGGTTAGACTCCGCCTCTACCAAGAAAAAGAGGCTGATCATGACCGTGCTGTTGCGTGCTCTTCCATGGCTGTGTCTGGGCTTGTTCATGACGCCTGCGCTGGCTGCCGAAGGGCCAATGGTCGAGATCGTGCCGGTGCGGCAGATGGAGGTGCGTGACGAGCTGATCACCTTCGGTTCGCTGCGCTCCGACGAGTCGGTGATGATTCGCCCGGAAGTGGAAGGGCGCCTGGCCACCCTGCATTTCCGCGAGGGCCAGGCGGTGACCGCCGGCGACCTGCTGATCAGCCTCGATGATGCGATTGCCCGCGCCGAATTTGCCCAGGCGCGGGCCAATCTTGATCTCGCTGAGAAAAACCACCAGCGTGCGCAGATGCTGTTTCAGCGTGGTGCCAGCAACGCCCAGGCGCTGGACGAGGCGCAGAGCCAGCTGCAGGCCGCGCGTGCCAGTCAGGCCCTGGCCCAGGCGCGGCTCGACAAGACCCAGATCAAGGCCCCTCATGACGGCACGCTCGGCCTGCGCCAGGCCAGCGTCGGTGACTACCTCAGTGCCGGGCAGAACATCGTCAACCTGGAGGTGCTCGACCCGCTCAAGGTCGACTTCCGTATTCCGCAGAAGGCGGTGGCCCAGGTGCGCCTCGGCCAGACCGTGGAAATCACCCTCGATACTTACCCCGGCGAACGCTTTCGTGGCGAAATCTTCGCCATCAACCCGCGCCTCGACGAAGCCGGGCGCAGCCAGGCGATCCGCGCGCATATCGGCAACGATGACCGCCGCCTGCGTCCCGGACAGTTCGTCCGAGTTTCGGTGATTCTCGAAGAGCGGCCCAATGCGCTGGTTATCCCGGAAGAGGCGGTGATGCCGCAGGGCGACAAGTTGCTGGTCAATCTGGTGGTCGATGGCAAGGTCGAGCGCCGCGAAGTGACGCTGGGCAAGCGTTTCGACGGCCTGGTCGAGGTGCGTGAAGGCCTGCAGGGCGACGAAACCATCATCAGTGCCGGTTGGCAGCGCGTGCGCGAAGGGCTGGCCGTACGCACCAAGAGCGGGGAGCGCCAGCCGTGACACTCTCCGATGTCTGCATTCGCCGGCCGGTATTCGCCACTGTTCTGTCGCTGATCGTGGTGCTGCTGGGGCTGATGGCCTACGACCGTCTCAACGTGCGTGAATACCCCAATATCGACGTGCCCATCGTCACCGTGCAGGTCACCTACCCAGGGGCCAGCCCGGAGATCATGGAGTCGCAGGTAGCGCAGCCGGTGGAGGACGTACTCTCCGGCATCGAGGGGTTGGACTTCGTCACCTCCATCAGTCGCGCGGAAAACACCCAGATCACCGCACAGTTCCGTCTCGGCCGCAGCGCCGACGAGGCGGCCAACGACGTGCGTGACCGCCTCGGTCGGGTGCGCAACCTGTTGCCGGATGAAGTGGACGAACCCATCGTGCAGAAGGTCGAGGCCGACGCCCAGCCGGTGATCTGGATCGCCTTTCACAGCCAGCAGCACAGCACCATGGAGATCACCGACCTGCTGGAGCGGGTGATCAAGGACCGTCTGCAGACCATTCCCGGTGTGTCCGAAGTGCAGGTACGCGGTGCGCGGACCTTCTCCATGCGTATCTGGCTCGACCCGGAAAGGCTCGCCGCGCACAACCTCACCGTGCAGGACGTGGAGGATGCCCTGCGCCGGCAGAACGTGGAGATTCCGGCCGGGCGCATCGAGTCGCGTGAACGTGAGTTCAGCGTGCTCTCGGAAACCGATCTGCGCACCCCGGAGCAGTTCAACGAGCTGATCCTCGACGACTCGCAAGGCTACCTGCTGCGCCTGTCCGATGTCGGTCGCGCCGAAGTGGGGCCGCGCGACGAGCGCACCGTGGTGCGCTTCAACGGCCTGCCGGCGGTGACTCTGGGCCTGGTCAAGCAGGCCACGGCCAACCCGCTGGATATCTCCGACGGGCTCGAAGCGGCCTGGGATGACGTCCAGGCGCTGCTGCCCGACGGCATGAACATGACCGTGGCCAACGACAACTCGCAGTTCATCCGCGAATCCATCGACAACGTCTTCACCACCATCTGGGAGGCGGTGGCGCTGGTCATCCTGATCATCTTCATCTTCCTGCGCTCGCTGCGCGCGACGCTGATTCCGCTGGTGACCATCCCCGTTTCGTTGATCGGCGCCTTCGCCCTGATGTCGCTGATGGGCTTCACCATCAACACCCTGACCCTGCTGGCCATGGTTTTGGCCATCGGTCTGGTGGTGGACGACGCCATCGTCATGCTGGAGAACATCCATCGCCATATCGAGGCCGGGATGAAGCCCATGCAGGCGGCCTTCAAGGGCAGCCGCGAGATCGCCTTCGCGGTGATCGCCATGACCCTGACCCTGGCAGCCGTTTTCGCCCCCATCGGCTTCATGCAGGGCACCACCGGCAAGCTGTTCACCGAGTTCGCCTGGACCCTGGCCGGTGCCGTGCTGGTCTCCGGTTTCGTGGCGCTGACGCTGACGCCGATGATGTGCGCGGTGATGCTCAAACCGCATCAGCATGGGCAGCGCCATGGCCGCGTGTATAACCTGATCGAAGGTTTCCTCAACGGCCTGACCTACAGCTACAAGCACAGCCTGGATCGCGCCTTGCGCGCCTGGCCGCTGGTGCTCGCTGTGCTGCTGGGGGCTTTCGTGATGTGCGCCTGGCTGTTCGGCGGCTTGCGTTCGGAGCTGGCGCCTACCGAGGACACCGGCACCATCGTCGGCGTTTTCAATGGCCCGGACGGCGCCACCATCGACTATACGGCGCGCTACGGCCGTGAGGTCGAAGCCGCTTATGCGAGCATTCCGGAGACCAATCGCTATCTGATGATCGCTGGTTTCCCCACGGTGGCGCAGGGCATCTCCTTCATGAAACTGGAGGACTGGGGCGACCGCTCGCGTACCCAGTTCGAGATTCGCAACGAGCTGTTGCCGCAGTTGCAGGACATCGCCGGCATGCGCGTTACCCCAGTCAACCGTCCGCCGCTGGGGCAGAGTGCGCGTAACCAGCCGATCAACTTTGTCGTGCGCTCGTCCATGGAATATGCCGAGCTGCAGGTTTATGTCGATCAACTGATGGAGCGCATGCGTGATTATCCGGGCCTGGAGGGGCTGGATAGCGACCTCAAGCTCAATTCGCCGCAGCTCAAGATCACTGTCAATCGTGAGCAGGCAACGGCGGTTGGCACCGATGTATCGGTGATCGGCCGCAGCCTGGAAAGCCTGTTTGGCAGCCGCCAGGTGACCCGCTTCAAGCAGAACGGGGAGCAGTACGACGTCATGGTGCAGCTGCAGGATATCGACCGCAGCAACCCGCAGGACCTGGATCGGGTGTACGTGCGTGATCGCGATGGCGGCATGGTGCAGCTGTCCAACCTGATCGAGGTGCGTGAGACGGTGGCGCCGCGCGAGCTCAATCACTTCAACCAGCTGCGTGCTGTGACCATCAGCGCCAACGTTGGCACCGGCTACACCCTGGGCGAGGCGCTCAACCACCTGGAGACCGCTGCGCGTGAGGTGTTCCCGCCCGAGACGCAATACGATTACACCGGCACTTCGCGTGATTTCAAGGAATCCAGCTCGGGCATCCTGCTGATCTTCGCTTTGGCGCTGGCCTTCATCTTCCTGGTGCTGGCCGCGCAGTTCGAGAGCTTCAGCGACCCGCTGATCATTCTGTTCAGCGTGCCCCTGTCGATGGCCGGTGCCTTGCTGGCGTTGAAGCTGTTCGGCGGCACCTGGAACATCTACTCGCAGATCGGCCTGGTGACTCTGATCGGCCTGATCACCAAGCACGGCATCCTTATCGTCGAGTTCGCCAACCACCTGCTGCGCGAGGGCAAGGCGCTACGTGAGGCGGTGATCGAGGCGTCGGTGCAGCGCCTGCGGCCGATCCTGATGACCACCGGCGCCATGGTGCTGGGTTCGCTGCCGCTGGCCATTGCCAGCGGAGCCGGCGCGGAAAGCCGCCAGCAGATCGGCCTGGTGATCGTCGGCGGGTTGCTGGTCGGCACCTTCTTCACCCTCTACGTGATTCCGACGCTGTACCTGCTGCTGAGGCGCTGGGCGCCACTGCTCAAGATAGAGGAGGAGCCGGTGGCGGTCTGAATCCTGTAGGAGGCGCTTTAGCGGCGAGCTTTTGCAGCCTCTCACAGTTCACTGGGCTACTGATTTTTGTTGTAGGAGCGAGCTCTGCTCGCGAAGCTTCTGGCTGTAAGGCAATTCGCGAGCAGAGCTCGCTCCTACAGGTAGTCTGCTTAGTGCTTCGCGGGTGCGACGCGGCGCTCAACCCGTTAAACTTGCGCGGTTTTTCGCCACCCTGGATTGCGCGCCATGCAGCACCCCGCCGAACATTCCCCGCTGGGCAAGTCCAGCCAGTACATCGCCGAATACAGTCCAGAGCTGCTGTTCCCCATCTCGCGCACCACCAAGTGGGCAGAGCTGGGCCTCGAAGGCGCCAACCTACCGTATCAGGGTGTGGATTACTGGAACTGCTACGAGTTGTCCTGGCTGCTGCCGTCCGGCAAACCGGTGGTAGCCATCGGTGAGTTCGCCATCCCCGCAGACTCGCCGAACATCATCGAGTCGAAGTCCTTCAAGCTGTACCTCAATTCCCTGAACCAGTCCGCTTTCGCCAGTTGGGACGAGCTGCAAGCGACATTGGTGCGTGATCTGTCGGCGGTGGCAGGCAAGCCGGTGGCGGTGCGCCTGCGCTCGCTGGCTGAGGTTGCTGAGGAGGGCGTGGCGACGCTGCCGGGTCAGTGCATCGATGATCTGGACATCAGTGTCAGCCAGTACGACCACCCGCAACCCGAGCTGCTGCGCTGCGACGCCGATCGCGTGGTGGAGGAGAGCCTGCACAGTCATCTGCTCAAATCCAACTGCCCGGTTACCGGTCAGCCGGATTGGGGCAGCCTGGTCGTCGAGTATCGCGGTGCCGCGCTGGATCATGCCAGCCTGCTGGCCTATCTGGTGAGCTTCCGTCAGCACGCGGATTTTCACGAGCAGTGCGTCGAACGCATCTTCCTCGATTTGCAGCGCCTGCTGCAGCCGCAGGCGCTGACGGTCTATGCGCGCTACGTGCGCCGTGGTGGGCTGGACATCAATCCGTATCGCAGCACCGAGGCGCTCACGCCGGAAAATGGCCGCCTGGCGCGCCAGTAACCCATGAAAAATGCCGCTTAGACAATGCTGCCAATGCGGCCTTTGTAGGAACCCCGCCCCGGGGCGAAGCTTTTCGCGTCAGCCCCGCTCAGGTTCGCGGCGGGGCGCCGCTCCTACACGTTCGATGCATCGACGCTTGGCTAAGTGGCATTGGCCAAGCGTCGACATTTTGCTTGAAACGCCGGGCCTGAGCCGGGGGCAGGGCATTCAGATGCCCATATTGGCCAGGCTCTGCATGATGTTGCGCAGGGTGCCGGCGAGGGTAGGGTGGCTGGCCTCGAAACGTTCCACCGCCAGATTGACGCCATCGATCAGCGTGGCGTCAGGCGCTGAGGCGGCTTCACGCGCCAATTGGACTTCGATTTCCTGGGTCAGCAGGTAAAGCGATGCGCGTTCTTCCTCGCTGAGCGGCGTGTCCTGGGCCAGGTGTTGCTGGAGGGCTTCCAGTTGCTGCTGCAGGTCGCTTGCTGGCATAGAGTTCTCCTTATCGAATCAGCTTAGGCATTGACCCCCAGCGGCGCTGGAAGTTTTCAACCCGTACCTGAAGGTTAATCCAAGCGGGCCGGCTTTGCCTGATCAGAGTCAAAGGCTCAGGGCTTTTCGCCCTTGCTCCGGCGCACGCCGATATCGTCCAGGCTGGCCTCGATTTCTCCCAGATGATCGACCACCGAGTGCACGCCCAGACGATAGAGCTGCAGCGTGGCCTCGGCGCGCAGGTGTTCCTGATCGCTCGCGCCCAGTGCCTGCCAGTCGGCCAGGGCGTAGCCGCACAGTGGCCCGCAGGCCGCCAGGCCGATGGTCCAGCAGCCGGCATTGAGCCCGGCTTGCAGCAATAGCGGATTACCGCTGACGACAACACAGCCATCCAGGCGCTCGACGTCCAGCTGGCTCAATGCCTGCCAGCAACTGTCTGGCGCCGGCCACGGCCTGGCCTGACGCGCCAGCACCGCTTCGATGGGCGTGGGCAGCGCTTCGGCCAGGCGCAGGCTGGCGTCGGCTGGCAGGTCATCCAGCCAGGCGCAGGGCGTGCCGTCGGCATGCAGGGTTTGCAGCAACTGTGCAGCACCCGGGGTCAGCTCGGCATGTTCTCCGGCCACCTCGCTCAGCATCTGTTGCAGCGCCTGCAGTTGTGCGCTGGTTGCCGACTTGCCTAACCATGCATCCAGCGCCTGTTGCGGCGTACCGACGAGGTTCGGGGGCGTGCACTCGGGATGCAGCCGCTGCAGCGCGACAGGTAGCGTACGGGCGCCGAAGTCGACCAGGCAGCCGGACAGTTGAAAGATCAGGGTGGTGCAGGGGGAGGGCATGGGATCATCCGTGGCATTGGCCTAAGCCAATCTAACGCCGACGGATGACCGTAATGTGACCGCTAGGTGACGTTGAACAGGCCGCGTACATGCTCCGGCAGGGCCACCGACCTGCCGCTTTCATGGTCGATCCACACCAGTTTGCAGTAACCCTCACCGTAGACCGTGAGCGGGTCTTCGGTGGTGGTCAGCCGGTGTGCGATCACCAGGCTGCTGCGTCCCACCGCGCCGGCCCGCAGTTCCACCACCACGGTGGCGGGGTGGATCACCGGTTTCAGGTAGGTGTGCTGGGTCTGCAGTACCACCGGACCGAACGGCACGTTGCTCATGGCTACGCCGGCCAGCTCGAACCAGGCGACACGAGCCTCTTCCAGGTATTGCATATAGATGATGTTGTTGACGTGCCCGTAGCTGTCCATGTCGCCCCAGCGTACGGGGATGTGTGCCGTGTGCAGCAAGGTTTCGTCGGTCATCGCTTTTCTTCGCTATGCTGCCCAATCAGGGCTCCAGGCTTTATACTACGCGGCATTCGGCCTGCTGGCGGTGGCCACATTATTTTCCTCAAGGAGAGATTTAAATGCATGTGATCGGTGCTCGCTGGATCGCGCGCCTGGGTGGCCTGATGGCCCTCGTCGGCCTCAGCCTGCTGCCTGCGATGAGTCAGGCAGCTTCGGAAGAAGATCCTTGGGAGAGTTTCAATCGCCCCATCTTCCGTTTCAACGATACCGTCGACACCTATGCGCTGAAGCCGATCGCCCAGGGTTACCGGGCTGTCACTCCGCAGTTTCTCGAAGATGGCGTGCACAACGTCTTCGGCAATATCGGCGACGTTGGCAACCTGGCCAACAACCTGCTGCAGGGCAAGTTGCACAACGCCGGCGTCGATACCGGTCGCCTGATCTTCAACACCACCTTCGGTGTGCTGGGCTTCTTCGACGTGGCCAAGCACATGGGTCTGCGCAAGAATGACGAAGACTTCGGTCAGACCCTGGGTGTCTGGGGGCTGAACAGCGGCCCTTACCTGGTCATCCCGCTCCTCGGCCCAAGCACCGTGCGTGATGCCACCGGTCGAGTGCCGGACAGCTTCCTGACGCCCTATCCGTACATGGATCACGTACCGACGCGCAACGTCACCCGTGGCGTACAGTTGGTCGACACCCGTGCCAACCTGCTGCAGGCCGAGCGACTGGTCAGCGGCGACAAGTACATCTTCATTCGCAACGCCTACCTGCAGAGCCGTGAGTTCAAGGTGAAGGATGGGCAGGTCGAAGACGATTTCTAAGCCCTGTAGATACGAAAAAGGCGGCCTCTGGGCCGCCTTTTTCGTAAATGCAGATTTCAGCTCATGGAGATGATTGCCAGGCCCAGCGACTGACGACCGTCGCCCAGATCGCCTATTCGCACCACCTCGGCCTGGGCGTCGAGGCCGGCGAGTTCGCTGTGCTCTGAAGGGATGTGGACCTTGACCTTGTCGCCCATGCTCAGGGCCGCTTCAGCCTCGATTTGCATGCCGGTACTGGAAAGATCCAGGCACAGTGCAGGGATTTCCCGGCCAGCGTGATGGAGGACGACTGCAGCTTCCAGTCGCATGCGGATGTAGTCGCGTTTCTCGCTGTACGCTCGATCATTCTGACTCATGGACCCTGTCCTCTTCTTATGAGCTCTCCCGCGGCCCTTATAACCCTCGTCGATTTGACCTGTAAAGCCGCCGAACGACGACCGGTCCCGGCTTGAATCGGCCGGCAGATGGGAGTACCGTCTGCCCCTTGAAATCGCCCTGGCGCCATAGATGCGGCGCCGCGCCATGGGCAGTGACCAAAATTGCCCTGGCGCAGTTTGCCTGGATACCCCATGCACAAAACCAGTGCCACTCTGCTGATCATCGACGACGACGATGTCGTACGTGCAAGCCTCGCGGCCTACCTCGAGGACAGCGGCTTCAAGGTGTTGCAGGCCAACAACGGTTTGCAGGGGCTGGAAGTGTTCCAGCAGGAAGGCCCCGACCTGATGATCTGCGACCTGCGCATGCCGCAGGTCGACGGTCTTGAACTGATTCGACGTATCAACGCGCTGGGTGTCGAGGTGCCGGTGATCGTCGTTTCCGGCGCCGGCGTGATGAACGATGCCGTCGAAGCCCTGCGTCTCGGCGCTGCCGACTACCTGATCAAACCTCTCGAAGACCTGGCGGTGCTGGAGCACTCGGTGCGCCGCGCGCTGGATCGTGCGCGTCTGCGCGTCGAGAACCAGCTCTATCGCGAGAAGCTGGAAGCGACCAATCGTGAGCTCCAGGCCAGCCTGCATCTGTTGCAGGAAGACCAGAATGCTGGCCGTCAGGTGCAGATGAACATGCTGCCAGTGACGCCCTGGCAGGCCGATGGCCTGAACTTCGCGCACCAGATCATTCCGTCGCTGTACCTGTCCGGTGACTTCGTCGATTACTTCCGTATCGACGAGCGCCGCATCGCGTTCTATCTGGCCGATGTCTCCGGCCATGGGGCGTCCTCGGCATTCGTCACCGTGCTGCTCAAGTTCATGACCACGCGCCTGCTCTACGAGTGGCGGCGTGGAGGTACGCTGCCGCAGTTCAAACCCTCGGATGTGCTCGGTCACATCAACCGCGGCCTGATCAATTGCAAGCTGGGCAAGCACGTGACCATGCTCGGCGGCGTGATCGACGAGGAGAGCGGCATGCTCACCTACAGCATCGGCGGGCATCTGCCATTGCCGGTGCTGTTCGAGAATGGCCAGGCGCGTTACCTGGAAGGCCGCGGTCTGCCGGTCGGCCTTTTCGAAGAAGCCGAATACGGCGATCTGGTGATGCAGTTGCCTGAGTCTTTCAGCCTGACCCTGCTCTCCGACGGCATTCTCGACCTGTTGCCGGGCGACACGCTGAAAGAGAAGGAATTGGCGCTGCCACAACTGGTTAGCCAGGCTGGCGGTACGCTGGGCGGTTTGCGTCAAGTTCTCGGTCTGGCCAATCTGGGCGAGATGCCGGATGATATCGCCTTGCTGGTGTTGAGCAGGAACCTTGCATGAATCCTGGGATAAGCCCCGGTCGCATCCAATTCGCCGAGCAGGATGGAACCTTCGTCCTGAAGTTTGTCGGTGAAGTCCGTCTGACGCTGTGTTCAGCTCTGGATGCCACGATTGAAAAGATTTTCACCGCGTTGAATTTTTCGGCCATCGTCATCGACTTGACTGAAACGCGCAGTATCGACAGCACGACTCTCGGTTTGATGGCGAAATTGTCCATTCTGTCGCGGCAGAAGGTGGGCCTGTTGCCGACCGTTGTCACCACCCACGACGACATCACCCGTTTGCTGGAGTCCATGGGTTTCGATCAGGTGTTCAACATCGTCGATCGGCCGATTCCCTGCCCGGATTGTCTGGATGATCTGCCTTCGCAGGATCAGTCCGAAGAGGTGGTGAAGGCCAAGGTGCTGGAAGCGCACCGCATTCTGATGGGGCTCAACGACTCCAATCGCGAGGCCTTTCACGATTTGGTCAGCGCGCTCGAGCGGCACTGATCTTCCGCTTTCCTGTAGGTGCGCCGCGCGCACCGATACCTGCAAAGAAGATCGCTGGCGCGCACGGCGCACCCTAGGTTTCGAACTCGCAATGAAAAGGGGCGTCAGCTTGGCTGACGCCCCTTTTCATTGTGCGCCCAGCATGGGCGCACTCCTGCGGGTGCAAGTCCCGCCGTAAGTTGATCACAGCGAACGAAGTGAAGCGCAACTGCGTGAGGGTGACCGAGCGTGGGGAGGAAGCGTGGAGCGTAATCTGCGAGCCGATGAACAAGAACCGGATAGAAGGCGCTATGGAGCAGGGCGAGCGGGCAATGAACCGCAAAGCTCTGGTGATCAAGGCGAAGTGGCGTAGATCCGGCGGTTGTGCAGAGAAGGAGTGCGTTCTTACCTGGGGAGATCTCGCCTCGATCCTGAAAGGGTAACGGCGTCGAGCCGGAGCGAGAAGTCAGCAGAGGCCGTAGTAGTTTTTTTTTGACGAAGGGCCGAACGAGAGAGAGTGCGATAGGCCATCCTGATGCGACATGACCTGAAGTCAGATGCTCACCAGAAGGTGGGGCGGGCGCAGGCGATGAGCGGTGAAGCCGTGATTCGCTCCGTCAGCGACGAGGCACTGCGCCCGCGGGGTGAAACCGACTGCACAGGGCAAGGGCTGCTGTATCGGGCCCTTGCGAGAGGAAACCTGCAACGAGCGTGGAAGCGGGTCAAAGCCAACAAGGGAGCAGCGGGTGTCGACGGACTGAGCATAGAGCAGACGGCCGAACGGCTGCTGACGGAGTGGGCGGGGATTCGAGCGCAGCTCTTGTCAGGGTTGTACCGGCCCAGTCCGGTACGGCGGGTGATGATTGCCAAGCCGGACGGAAGCCAGCGCGAGCTGGGTATACCAACGGTGACCGACCGTCTGATCCAGCAGGCCTTGCTGCAGGTGCTGCAACCGTTGCTCGATCCTGGTTTCAGCGAGCATAGCTACGGTTTTCGGCCTGGACGCCGTGCGCATGATGCGGTGCTTGCCGCTCAGGCGTATGTGCAATCTGGGCGCCGGATCGTGGTGGACGTGGATCTGGAGAAGTTCTTCGACCGTGTCAACCACGACATCCTGATTGAACGCTTGCGCAAGCGCGTCCCGGATCAAGGCGTTCTTCGTCTGATACGAGCGTACCTGAACAGCGGCATCCTTGATGGCGGTCTGGTCATGCAGCGGCATGAAGGCACACCGCAAGGTGGCTCGTTGTCGCCGCTGCTGGCCAACGTGCTGCTCGATGAAGTGGACAAGGAGCTGGAGCGCCGCGGTCACTGTTTCGTTCGCTACGCCGACGACTGCAACGTGTACGTGCACAGCCGCCGAGCGGGGGAAAGGGTGATGGCGCTGCTACGCCGTTTGTACGCCAGGCTTCGCTTGAGGATCAACGAGGCCAAGAGCCGCGTGAGCAGTGTCTTTGCGGGGCGCAAGTTCCTGGGGTACAGCTTCTGGGTAGCCCCGAAAGGGGTGATCAAACGCACGGTGGCGAAGAAGGCGCTGGAAACGTTCAAGCAACGAGTTCGGCAGCTGAGCCGCCGCTCGTGCGGTCGCAGTCTGCAGCAGGTCGTTGAACGCCTGAGTTCCTACCTGGAGGGCTGGAAGGGCTACTACCGGTTGGCGCAAACGTCGCGAGTCTGGCAGATGCTGGACGAGTGGCTGCGTCATCGGTTGCGCGCGATCCAGCTCAAGCAGTGGAAGCAAGGCAAGACCATGTTCCGGGAGCTACGCGCACTGGGGGCAAGTCGTACAGTGGCACAACGGGTGGCGGCCAACAGCCGGCGCTGGTGGTGCAACAGCGGCAAGCTACTCAATAGGGTGTTGAACCTGGCCTGGTTCGACCGCCTGGGATTAGCCCGACTCTCATAACCTCAATCCCTCGAACCGCCCGGTGCGGACCCGCATGCCGGGTGGTGTGGCAGGGGCGCAGTTCATCAGAACTGCCCCCTATGCCGATTTCGCCCCCTTCTTTTTCTGATGCTGGTTCGCCCGTCTTGCAATGCTGACCGGCGGTCGATCTGGTGACTTGCAAAATAATATGATGATCGTAATATTGCATTCATCATATTAAGGGCGCGGTCATGAGCGGACGCAAAAGTGAAACCCGTAAGCGCATTCTCGCTGCGGCAGGGCGTGTGCTCGCAGAGCGCGGGCCAGGTGACCCGGCGGTGGCTGAGGTCATGGCTGAAGCGGGGCTGACGGTCGGCGGCTTCTACGCGCACTTCGCCAGCAAGGATGCGCTGATGCTCGAGGCATTTCGTCAGTTGCTCCGGGTGCGGCGTGATCGCCTTGCGCAGGTCGACCAGAGCCTGACAGGTAGAGAGCGGCGAGTGCTCCTGGCCGCTTTCTACCTTTCGCGCAGGCATCGTGACGATGCTGACGAGCGCTGCCCGCTGCCGAGCTCGCTGGCGGAAATTGCGCGGTTACCGGATGGCTTTCGCCAGACCTTGGCTGAACACATTGAGCTGATCGCGGCGCAGATGAGCGGGACGCCGGAAGAGGGTGATGTGGCGCTGGCTGACCTGGCGCTGATGATTGGTGGCCTGACACTGGCGCGGGCCTTGGGACCTGGCGAGTTGTCCGACCGGGTGTTGCGTGCTGCCAAGTCGGCAGTTGTGTGAAATCAAGCGTGAAGGAGAGGGTGATGAACCAGATGGCCTGGGTCCGTGGTGTCAATGCAACGCTGGGTAGAGTGGCGCCGCAGCTGATCGCCAGTCGTTTGCGCGAACGTTTCATGACGCCGCGCACTTCGTCGCCGCGGGATTGGGAGCTGCCGCTGCTGGCAAGTTCCGAGCGCATTACCCTGCGTTTCGGTCTCTCTGCGCTGCGTTGGGGCAGCGGCCCTACAGTGCTGCTGATGCATGGCTGGGAGGGGCGCCCGACCCAGTTCGCGCTGCTGATTCGCGCTCTGGTCGATGCGGGTTATGGTGTCGTCGCACTGGATGCGCCTGCCCATGGTCGATCGCCGGGGCGTGAGGCCAATGTGGTGCTGTTCGCACGTGCGTTGCTCGAGGCGGCCAGTGAGCTGCCGCCGCTACGCGCCGTGATCGGCCATTCGATGGGCGGTGCCAGCGCGCTGCTGGCCACGCAAATGGGCTTGCGCAGCGAGACCCTGGTGACCATCGCTGCGCCGAGTCGGATTCTCGGTCTGTTGCGTGGCTTTGCCCGGTTCATGGGGTTGCCTGCCGAAGCGCGTGCGCATTTCGTGCGGCAGGTGGAAAAGACTGCCGGTATCCCGGCTGCGCATCTCGATGTGCAGCGTTATCAGCTGGAACTGCCGGGGCTGATCGTGCATGCCGCAGACGATCAGGTGGTGCCGGTGAGCGAAGCCGATCTGATCCACAAGGCCTGGTTTGACAGTCAACTGCTGCGTCTGCCTGCGGGTGGGCATCAGCGTTTGCTGAGCGATCCGCTGCTTCTGCAGGCCGTACTCGAGCTGCTGGAGCAAGTGCCTCAGGCGTCGTTGAAGGCGTTGGCTTCGTAACTGACCACGCGGTTACGACCGCTTGCCTTGGCGCGATACAGGGCACGGTCTGCCAGTTCCAGCCATTGCTCACCGCAGCCGGGGTCACTCGGCACTCCGGCGTGCAGGCCGATGCTCAGGCTCAGCGCTATCGACTGCTGCTGGTAGAGGCAGGGGTTCTGCGCGAGGTCTTCGCGCAATTGCTCGGCCAGGTCGAGTGCGCCGCTCAGATCCGTGTTGTCGAGCAGGGCGGCGAACTCTTCGCCGCCGAAGCGTGCCAGCAGATCGCTGCTGCGCAGGCGTTGTTGAATGCGCTGGGCCGCATGACGCAGGCAGGCATCGCCTGCCAGGTGGCCGTAGCGATCATTGACCTGCTTGAAGTGATCCAGATCCAGCATCAAAACCGCCAGCGACTGCCGGCTGCGCTCGGCGCGGGCGCAGGCGCGCGCCAGTTCTTCGCTGAGTGTCTGACGATTGAACAGGCCGGTGAGTCCGTCACGGCGATTCAATTCCGCCAGGCGCATGTTGGCGTTGGACAGTTGCTGAAGAGTGTCCTGCAGGGTCGCGGTACGCTCCTGTACGCGTTGTTCCAGGTTTTCACTGATCTGTGTCTGCAGTTCCAGGTGCTTGGTCTGTTCGGTGCGCAGGCGGCGCTCCTGATCGATCAGTTTGGCCTGGGCCAGGCGTTCGGCTTCCTGCACGTGGCGGATACGTGAGGCCAGAGCGATGGAGAACACCGTCATCTCGATCAGGCCGCCGATCTGCTGGGCATGCAGGGTCAGCAGCGAGTAGGGCAGCAGGCCAGTACCGGTGAGGATGCTGGCAAGGCTGGCAGCAATCAGCACGAACCAGCCCAGGGCGAACAGGCGCGCTGCCGCATAGCCGCCCCGCCAGCGCAGCAAGGTGATGATGAAGGCGGCTATGGCGCAGGCGACCACCAGCACGAAGCTGCCGATCAGGGCCGGTGCGTACGGGCCAAACAACGCCATCCCCAGCACCAGCCAGGCGCAGACCTTGAGCGTGTTGGCGACCCAGCGGTACGGCTTCGCGGCCTTGTCCAGTTCCAGCACGCCGTAGGTGAAGTGAATGCCGAACAGCGTCGCCAGTGCCGAGCTGAGCGGGAAGCTCAGTTGCTGCCAGGTCAGGGCGTTTGGCCACAGCCATTGCAGGGCGAAGCCGAGCTGGATGAACTGGTAGAGGCTGAAGCTGGCGACGAACAGGCTGTACCAGAGATAGTTGCGGTCGCGAGTGATGCAGAAAATGCTCAGGTTGTAGATCAGCATCGCGATCAGGGCGCCGAAGAACAGGCCCTGTAGCAACAGGCTGCGCTGTTCCTGGTGGTCGAAGGCATCGCGTGTCATCAGGCTGGCGCTGAGGTTCGCCGAGCCATCGGTTTGCATGCGCAGCCAGATGCGCTGCTGCTCGCCGGACTCCAGGTCGAGGGGGAGTACCAGTTGCCGGTGTTCGACCCAGCGCCAGTCAAAGGGACGCTGGTCGCCGGCGCGGTAGATGCGCTTGCCGTCCAGGCCGTAGGCGTCGAGTTGATCCAGCAAGGGATTGCCGATCAGTAGAACCCAGCCAAGCGAGCGATTGTGCGGATTGTGTACATCCAGGCGCAGCCAGTAGGTGCTGCCGCTGTAGCCGAAGCTGGCATCGCGCCGGGCGACGGCCTGCCAGGCGGAGTCGGGTAGTGCGCGGACATCGATGAAGTCGGCCTGGCCATCCGCGTCCTCCCAGACGTGCATATAGGGGCCTGGCAATGTCTGCGCCTGACCGATCGGCAGCGGCAGGCTTTCTGCCCAGCTCAGCGCTGGCAGAAGTAGAAGCATCAATAGGCGCAGGATGGCAGTCAATTGCTCGTTCTCGGGCTCTCAGGCGAGTGCGCTGCATTATGGCGCGCGGTGATGGCGCGATGAAAGCTTGGCACTGCATGCAAGGGCTGTGCGGCGTATCATGCGGCATCTGGCCGAACGGTCGCCGAGGATGCAGGCGGCCATGTTCTTGAATCGGATCACCCAGCTTGCCGCATGCAGGCTGCACACCTGGAGGTACAGTCATGAACTGGGAGTTGCCCAGCCCCTTCGTCATCGATATCGAAGTGAGCGCAGAGGACATCGACGGCCTCGGCCATGCCAACAACGCGGTGTACGTCAGTTGGCTGGAGCGCTGCGCCTGGCGGCATTCGCAGTTCCTGGGGCTGGACCTGGTCGAGTATCGCCGTCTGGATCGGGCCATGGCGGTGGTGCGTCACGAGATCGACTATCTGGCCAGCGCCTACGAAGGGCAGCATCTGCAGATGGCGACCTGGATCGTCGAGTCCGACCAGCGCCTGAAGATGGATCGGCGCTTCCAACTGGTGCGCCCGGAAGATGGCGCCACCTTGTTGCGCGCCAAGACCACCTTTGTCTGCATCGAGCTGTCCAGCGGGCGCCCGAAGCGCATGCCGGAGGAATTCGTCGAAGGTTATGGCAAGGCGCTGATGCAGCCCTATCCGCTGGAGCTGTAAGGCCGCTCAGTCGATCACCGGCGCGAGAAATACCTGCTCCGGCTCGACCATGACGGCGAACTGGCGGGTTTCACCGGGGCGCAGGATGACGGACTGCGCCACATCCGGTCCATGGCCGCCGCAATAGCCGTCCGGCGACATGGCCACGGCGACGCTCAGTTCGCCGTTGGGCAGATCAAGGCTGGTTTGCTCGCCGGGACCGAGTTTCGCCACTACCTGCTGGTTGACGTAGAGCTCCACATCGCACGCATTCGGCGCGTTGTTGTCGCGACTGAAAATGAGCCGGGCCGGTGCATCGGCCACTGGGGCAGTGGGGGCCGGCTCGGTAGCAGTGGGCGGGATATCGCTGGCTTGGGCGGCCATGCAGAACAGGCCGAGCAAGGCGGGTGCGATCAGGCGCATGGTAAAGCCTCCGTTTGGCGTCAGCGGCAGTGTCGCCCATCTTGCGCGGCGCGTGCGACCCCTTAAACTGTGCGCCCCATTTTTCCGGACAACCTCATGCAAATCGCTCTGGCGCCCATGGAGGGGCTGGTCGACGATATTCTGCGCGACGTCCTGACTCGCATCGGCGGTATCGACTGGTGTGTCACCGAGTTCATTCGCGTCAGCGAGCGGCTGTTGCCCGCTGCCACCTATCACAAGCTAGCCCCCGAGCTGTTCAACGGCTCACGCACCCGGGCCGGCACGTCGATGCGCGTACAGTTTCTCGGCTCCGATCCGCAGTGTCTGGCCGACAACGCCGCCTTCGCCTGCACGCTCGGTGCGCCGGTGATCGATCTCAATTTCGGCTGCCCGGCCAAGACGGTGAACAAGTCGCGCGGCGGCGCGGTATTGCTCAAGGAGCCGGAGCTGCTGCATGCCATTGTCCGTGAGGTGCGACGCACGGTGCCGGCCGAGATCCCGGTGACGGCTAAGATGCGCCTGGGCTTCGAGGGCAAGGAGGGCGCACTGGACTGTGCGCGCGCACTGGCCGAGGGCGGGGCGAGCCAGATCGTCGTGCATGCGCGGACCAAGGTCGAGGGTTACAAGCCGCCGGCGCATTGGGAGTGGGTGGCGCGGGTGCAGGAGGTGGTCGGCGTACCGGTGTTCGCCAATGGCGAGGTGTGGACGCTGGACGATTGGCTTCGCTGCCGCGAGATCAGCGGTGTGGATGACATCATGCTGGGCCGTGGCCTGGTGTCCCGTCCGGGGTTGGCGCGGCAGATCGCGGCGGTCAGGGCTGGCGAAGAGCCCGAGGACATGAGCTGGGCCGAGCTGCAGCCGTTGTTGCTCGATTTCTGGCAGCAGGCGCGGCGCAAGCTGGCGCCGCGCTACGCGCCGGGGCGCCTGAAGCAGTGGCTGGCGATGCTCACGCGCACCTACCCGGAGGCCGTTGCGCTGTTTGCCGAGGTGCGCCGCGAGCAGGATTGCGAGCGTATCGATCAGTTGTTATCTGAACAGCCTCGGTAGGAGCGTAATGCTGTTCACTTAAGAAACGGTCGAGCTGCAACCTTAAGTGAACAGCATTACGGTAGGAGCGAGCTCTGCTCGCGAACGCTTTTCGCGAGCAGAGCTCGCTCCTACACCCTCCTGATCCTTGCGCTCGATGATCAAGGCATGCCTTGAAATTCTTCTGGACGACCTCAGATAAGTGACTGCGGGATGCCGAAGTCGGGTTCCGCGATATGAACCTTGCTGAAATTTTCAGGAGAATACTCATGAGCAATGTACTGTCCCTGGCCCCACTGTTTCGCCAGTCTGTCGGTTTCGACCGTTTCAACGATCTTTTCGAATCTGCCCTGCGCAGCAATGACGCTGGCAGTTCCTACCCGCCCTACAACGTCGAGAAGCACGGCGAGGACCACTACCGCATTGTGGTCGCAGCTGCCGGCTTCGAGGAAGACGACCTGGAGTTGCAGGTCGAGCGTGACGTGCTGACCGTGGTCGGCAACAAGCGTGATCGCAGCGCCGAAAGCATCAGCTACCTGCATCAGGGCATCGCCCAGCGCGCCTTCAAGCTGTCCTTCCGCCTGGCTGACCATATCGAGGTCAAGGGTGCCAATCTGGTCAATGGTCTGCTGCATGTCGAGCTGGAACGCATTGTGCCGGAAGAGGCCAAGGCCAAGCGTATTCCTATCGGTAGCCAGCGTCCTGCGCTGGAAAACTGAGTCGCTGATGCATGAACCAAGAAGGCGCCCCACGGGGCGCCTTCTTCGTTTCAAGCGACAGTCTGCCTCGGCAGGGTGCGCCGTGTGCACCGAGGGTGCTGACAGATTACGCCCGCTGCCTTTCCAGTAGTTCACGAAAGGCATCCTGCGGCAGCGGTTTACTGAACAGATAGCCCTGGTAGAGATGGCAGTCCTGTGCCTGCAGAAAGTCCAGTTGGTCCTGCTGCTCGACCCCCTCGGCGATCAGCGCCAGGCCCAGGCTGCGCGCCATGGCGACGATGGCACGGATGATCTCGGCATCGTTGGGATCGTGGGTGGCGTCACGCACGAAGGACTGATCGATCTTCAACATGTCCACCGGCAGGCGCTTGAGATAAGTCAGCGAGCTGTAACCCGTGCCGAAGTCGTCCATGGCGAAGCTGACGCCGTGCTTTTTCAGGCGCAACATCTTGCCGACGGTGTCATCGATATTCTGAATGACGATGCCTTCGGTAATCTCCAGCTTGAGCATGGCGTTGGGCAGCTGGCTGTCGCGCAGGCTACTGGCGACTCGTTCGACGAAGTCGTGCTGGCGGAACTGCCGCGGGCTGATGTTGACGCACAGGCTGAAACGCTCGCTGTCGACCAGGCTGCCAGCCAGCAGTTGGGAGCAGAAATGGCAGGCCTCGGCCAACACCCAGCCACCGACCTCGACGATCAGCCCGCTCTCTTCCAGCACCTGAATGAACTGCGCGGGCGACTGAGGGCCCAGCTGCGGATGCTGCCAGCGCAGCAGTGCCTCGGCGCCGACCACCTTGCCATCACGGGCATCGACCTGGGGCTGGAAGTGCAGTTCGAACTCGCCGCGCGCCAGGGCCAGGCGCAGATCGTTCTCCAGGCGCAGACGGGCGCTGGCGGCGTCCTGCATGGTGGTGCGAAACAGCTGGATGGCGTTGCGCCCGGAGTCCTTGGCGCGATAGAGGGCGATATCGGCGCGTTTTAGCAAATCCGCCGGGGTATTGCCGTGATCGGGAATTAGGGCGACGCCGATGCTCGGGGTCACCTGCAGGCGGTGGCCGTCCAGCAGCATCGGTTCGGCCAGTAGCTGGCGCAGCTTGTCGGCGACCTGGCGAACGTGGCGGGTGACCTCCGAGCGCTTGCCCTCCAGACCGGAGAGCAGCACCACGAATTCGTCGCCGCCGAGGCGGGCCACGGTGTCCTCCAGACGCACGCTGGCCTCCAGGCGCGCAGTGACCAGGCGCAGCACGGAGTCGCCGACAGGATGGCCGAGCGAGTCGTTGATGTGCTTGAAGTGGTCGAGGTCGAGGAACAGCAGGGCGCCGCGCAGATCATGGCGCTTGAGCAGGGCGATCTGCTGCGTCAGGCGGTCCATCAGCAGGGCGCGGTTGGGCAGGTTGGTCAACGCATCGTGGTAGGCCAGGTGCTGTACCTGCGCCTGCGCCTGCTTCAGTTCGCTGATATCGCGCGCGGTGAGCAGCAGGCAGGGCACGCCATTGAGCTCGATGGGTTGCACGGAAACGTCGACCAGACGCACCTCGCCGTTGCGATGCTGGCCATGCATTTCCATGTGCAGCACCTGGCCGTTGTGAGTCAGTTTTTCCACCATCTGCGCGCGTTCTTCGGGGAAGGCCCAGATGTTCAGCTCGAAGGCGGTGCGGCCGATCACCTCGTCCGGCGCATAGCCGGTGAGGCGGCTGAACCCCTCGTTGACCTCGATGTAACGCGCGGTGTCGCGTTCGGTGATAGTGATGGCGTCCGGGCTGGAGTGGAAGGCCTTGGCGAACTTCTCTTCCGAGGCTTGCAGGCGCTGCTCGCGCAGCAGTCGCTCGCTGATATCGACCAGCGTGCCGACCATGCGCTGCGGTTGGCCGGTATCGTCGAGCTGCAGCTTGGCGGTGCTTTCGAGAAAGCGCAGGCCGCCATTTTCCAGTTGCACGCGATAGGTGATCTGATAGTGGCTGCGGTGTTCTGCGACCAGGCTTTGGTAGCTCTGGCGCAGACTGTGTCGATCCTCCATCGGTACCTGACGGAAGAAGTCGAGGAAGGCGCCTTCGAACGGTAACGGCTCCAGGCCTTGCAACTGGGAGGCACGGGCGCTGGCAAACAGCCTACTACTGGGGATGTGCCAGTCCCAGGTGCCCAGGTCGGCCGACTCCAGGGCCAGGCGCAGGCGCTGCCTGCTTTCGTTGAGTGCCTGCTCCTGCGCGCGCTGCTCGGTGATGTTGCGCACGGTGAGCACCAGGCAGGTGGTGCCGTTCAGCTCGATTTCGCCGCCGAACAGCAAGTTACTGGTGACGCTGCCATCACGGCTGAACAGCCGTACCTCAAGGTTGTTCAGACGCCCGGTTTGCACGGCTTCGAGCATGCGTTGACGGTCGCTGGGGTCCGCCCAGATACCCAACTCCAGTGAGGTGCGGCCCACGGCTTCGGCGCTGCTCCAGCCAAATTGCTGCTCGAAGCTGGGGTTGACCTCGATGAAACGGCCCGTCGCCCGGTCAGTGATGGCCACCGCGTCGGGCGTATGCATGAAGGCCTTGGCGAACTTTTCCTCACTGGCGCGCAGGGCGTTTTCTGCGCGCTTGCGTTCGCTGGTATCGAGGAAGGTGCAGAGCACCAGGCGCTCGCCCTGCAGCTCGATGTACTGGCTCGACAGTACGCCATCGAGAATATCGCCACCACGGGTGCGCAGTTGTACTTCCTGAATCACCGGCTCGCGGCTCAGCGGCGCTTGCTGGCGCAACTGATCGCGTTGGCTGGCGTGAACCCAGAGATTCAGCTCATGGATGGGGCGGCCAAGAATGTCGCTGGCGTTCCAGCCGAAGGCGTGGGTGAAGTGCTGGTTGACCTCGACAATCTCGCTGTTGTCGTAGCGCACCAACATCATGATGTCGGGGCTCAGGCGGAACAGGCTGGCGAAGCGTTCCTCGGAGGCGCGCAGGGCTTCGGCACGCTCCTGCTGAGCGCTGATGTCGCGGATCACGCCGAACATGCGCGGCCGACCATCGGCCTCGCGTTGCAGGCTGCCGGTAATCTCCAGCCAGTGCAGGCTGCCGTCCGGCCAGCGAATACGGTGGCGCAGGGCGTTGCCAATCTGTTCGCCCTTGAGGATGGCGTCGAATTTCGCCAGAACTTCGGCGCGCTCCTCTTCGGGGATCAGCTCGATGTAGTGCAGTTCTCGCGTGACCGGGCGATTGGGGTCGAGGCCGAACAGGGCCTGGGCGCCGCGCGACCAGTTCACCTGGCCACTGCGAATGTCCCAATACCAGGTGCCGAGATGGGCGCCGTTCAGCGCGGCCAGCAAACGCGGCGCGTCTTGCCAGGTTTGCTCGAATTCGGCGGGATCCATCGCCGGTATGTGTGGCAGGGGCGGGGTCTGGTCAGTCGATCTGGCCATGGCCGTACCTTCCTCTGGAGTGCGCGATGCGCGGGGCGGGCGTTAAAGGCATGTAGATATGTTTTTGTCGTTATGTCGCCACGTTAGTCTCAGTTCGGATGCCTATGCAAGATCATCGCGCTGGCTGTCGAGCAGATCCATGAATGCCCGTGCGGCATTCGACAGGGTGCGCTCGGTATGCAGGATGTAGCCCAACTGGCGGGTCAGCTGGATGTCCGGCAGGGGCAGGCGCGCGACCTGGTCGTCGAGCATGGTGCGCGGCAGCACGCTCCAGGCCAGGCCGATGGACACCATCATCTTGATGGTTTCCAGGTAGTTGGTGCTCATGGCGATATTGGGCGTCAGGCCCTGGGCCTCGAACAGACGCTGCACGATGTGGTGGGTGAAGGTGTTGCCGCCGGGGAACACCGCCGGGTGCTGCGCCACGTCGGCCAGGCTGATCGCCTGGCTGCGCGCCAGCGGGTGCTCCGGCGCGGCGACGAAATCCAGTGGATCGTCCCACACGGCGACGGCGCGGATCGGTTCGCGGGTTTCCGGGGCGAGGGTGATCACCGCCAGTTCGGCGCGGCCATGCAGCACTTCTTCATACGCCACTTCCGAGTCGAGGAACTGGATATCCAGAGCCACCTGCGGGTGGGCGCGGGTAAAGGCGCGCAACAGGGCAGGGAGGCGATGCAAGCCGATATGGTGGCTGGTCGCCAGGGTTAGGCGGCCGCTGACTTCACCCGACAGGTTGGTCAGCGCGCGGCGGGTATCGTCCAGTACGTTGAGGATCTGGTAAGCACGCGGCAGCAGGGCGCGGCCTGCCTGGGTCAGGCCGATTTCGCGGCCGAGGCGGTCGAACAGGCGCACGCCCAGTTGCTGTTCCAGGCCGGCGATGCGCTTGCTTACGGCAGGCTGGGTCAGGTGCAGGCGCTCGCCGGCTTCGGAAAAGCTGCCGGTTTCGGCGATGGCGATAAAGGCGTTGAGGTTGGCCAGATCCATGGAGCGCTCCGGTAAGTAATGATGCGCTGAGCATACATTCCTCTTCGGAATCCTTTGAATAAAAAATATGAATTTGAGTTATTTCGTCCCCGGCCATAGCATTCTCCCCATAAGCCGAAGGGCCATTTTCGCCCAGGCATAGAAAGGTGCACTTCTGACGCCGGGCGGTGATAACGCAGGCAGTTTCCGGATGTGCTCAAAAGGCGCTGATGAGGTAAGGCTGATGACTGGCAAGACGCTCTACGACAAGCTCTGGGAAATGCACGAAGTGAAACGTCGCGACGACGGTTCCTCGCTGATCTACATTGATCGTCACATCCTCCATGAGGTGACCTCACCGCAGGCTTTCGAAGGCCTGCGTCTGGCCGGGCGCAAGCCGTGGCGCATCGACGCCAACATCGCCACGCCGGATCACAACGTGCCGACCACCAAGGCCGAGCGTCAGGGCGGCCTCGAGGCCATCGCCGACGAAGTCTCGCGCATCCAGGTACAGACCCTGGACGAGAACTGCGATGACTTCGGCATCCTCGAATTTAAGATGAACGACGTGCGCCAGGGCATCGTCCACGTGGTCGGGCCGGAGCAGGGCGCCACCTTGCCGGGCATGACCGTGGTCTGTGGCGACTCGCACACCTCCACCCATGGCGCCTTCGGTGCCCTGGCCCATGGCATCGGCACCTCCGAGGTCGAGCACGTGCTCGCCACCCAGTGCCTGGTCGCCAAGAAAATGAAGAACATGCAGGTGCGCGTCGAAGGCAAGCTGCCGTTCGGCGTCACCGCCAAGGACATCGTGCTGGCCGTGATCGGCAAGATCGGCACCGCTGGCGGCAACGGCCATGCCCTGGAGTTTGCCGGCAGCGCGATTCGCGATCTGTCGCTGGAAGGGCGCATGACCATCTGCAACATGTCCATCGAGGCTGGCGCCCGTGTGGGTCTGGTAGCGGTGGATGAGAAAACCATCGCCTACGTCAAGGGCCGTCCGTTCGCGCCCAAGGGCAGCGACTGGGACAAGGCCGTGGCGCAGTGGCAGAACCTGGTGTCCGATGCCGATGCGCATTTCGACACCGTGGTCGAACTCAAGGCTGAAGACATCAAGCCGCAGGTCAGCTGGGGCACCTCGCCGGAGATGGTCCTGGCCGTCGACCAGAACGTGCCGGATCCGGCCGTCGAAGCCGACCCGGTGAAGAAGGACTCGATCACCCGTGCCTTGAAATATATGGGCCTCACCGCCAATCAGGCGATCACCGATATCCAGCTCGATCGCGTCTTTATCGGCTCCTGCACCAACTCGCGGATCGAGGATCTGCGCGCCGCCGCCGAGGTGGCCAAGGGTCGCAAGGTCGCCGCCACCGTCAAGCAGGCGCTGGTGGTGCCGGGCTCCGGCCTGGTCAAGGCGCAAGCCGAAGCGGAAGGGTTGGACAAGATCTTCATCGAGGCTGGCTTTGAATGGCGTGAACCAGGTTGCTCCATGTGCCTGGCGATGAACCCGGACAAACTGGGCAGCGGCGAGCATTGCGCCTCGACCTCCAACCGCAACTTCGAAGGCCGTCAGGGCGCCGGTGGTCGTACCCACCTGGTGAGCCCGGCCATGGCTGCCGCGGCGGCGGTTACCGGTCGTTTCATCGACGTGCGCGAATTGATCCAGGCCTGAGGAGCTAGATGATGAAAGCCTTTACCCAACACACCGGCCTGGTCTGCCCGCTCGACCGTGCCAACGTCGACACCGACCAGATCATACCCAAGCAGTTCCTCAAGTCGATCAAGCGCACCGGCTTCGGCCCCAACCTGTTTGACGAGTGGCGCTACCTGGATGTTGGCCAGCCGAACCAGGACAACTCCAAACGCCCGATCAACAAGGATTTCGTGCTCAACTTCCCGCGCTACCAGGGCGCCAGCGTGCTGCTGGCCCGCGAGAACTTCGGCTGCGGCTCTTCGCGCGAGCACGCGCCGTGGGCGCTGGACGAGTACGGTTTCCGCACGGTGATCGCGCCGAGCTTCGCCGACATCTTCTTCAACAACAGCTTCAAGAACGGCCTGCTGCCGATCGTCCTCAAGGACGAAGAGGTCGATGCGCTGTTCGAGCAGGCCGAGGCCACCGAGGGTTATCAGCTGACCGTCGACCTCGAGGCGCAGACCGTGACTCGCCCTGATGGCGTGCAGTACAGCTTCGAGGTCGATGCCTTCCGCAAGCACTGCCTGCTCAACGGCCTGGACGACATCGGCCTGACCCTGCAGGATCAGGACGCGATCAAGGCGTTCGAGGTCGGTTATCAGCAGAGCAGCCCCTGGCTGTTCGGCGCGATCAAGTAACGCGTTCGATAGGGTGTGTTGGGCCGCCTGGCTGTGCGCACCGGATCAATCATTATTCAAGCGGTGCGCAGGGCGCACCCTACGGTTCGGATGAGGATGTGATGAGCAAGCAGATTCTGGTTCTCCCTGGCGACGGTATCGGCCCGGAAATCATGGCCGAAGCGGTCAAGGTACTGAACCTGGCCAACGACAAGTACGCCCTGGGTTTCGAACTGAGCTTCGATGACCTGGGCGGCGCCGCCATCGACCGCTACGGCGTGCCGCTGGCCGACGAGACTCTGGCGCGCGCCCGAGCCGCCGATGCCGTGCTGCTCGGCGCCGTAGGCGGGCCGAAGTGGGACACCATCGATCCGGCCATCCGCCCGGAGCGCGGTCTGCTGAAGATTCGCTCGCAGCTGGGCCTGTTCGGCAACCTGCGTCCAGCCATCCTCTACCCGCAACTGGCCGAGGCTTCCAGCCTCAAGCCGGAAGTGGTCGCTGGCCTGGATATCCTCATCGTGCGTGAGTTGACCGGTGGCATCTACTTCGGTCAGCCGCGCGAGAGCAAGGTGCTGGAGAACGGCGAGCGCATGGCTTACGACACGCTGCCGTACAGCGAAAGCGAAATCCGTCGTATCGCCAAGGTCGGTTTCGACATGGCGCGCGTGCGTGGCAAGAAGCTGTGCTCGGTGGACAAGGCCAACGTCCTGGCGTCCAGCCAGCTGTGGCGCGCGGTGGTCGAGGAAGTGGCCAAGGACTACCCGGACGTCGAGCTGAGCCACATGTACGTCGACAACGCCGCCATGCAACTGGTGCGTGCACCCAAGCAATTCGACGTGATGGTCACCGACAACATGTTTGGTGACATTTTGTCTGACGAAGCTTCGATGCTGACCGGTTCCATCGGCATGCTGCCGTCGGCATCCTTGGACGCCAACAACAAGGGCATGTACGAGCCGTGCCATGGCTCTGCGCCGGACATCGCCGGCAAGGGCATCGCCAACCCGCTGGCCACCATTCTCTCGGTCTCGATGATGCTGCGTTACAGCTTCGGCCAGGTCGCTGCTGCCGATGCCATCGAGAAAGCGGTGAGCCTGGTGCTGGATCAGGGCCTGCGTACGGGTGACATCTGGTCCGAGGGCAAGACCAAGGTCGGTACCGCTGCCATGGGTGATGCAGTAGTCGAAGCGCTGCGTAGTCTGTAATCTTCCCAGCCCCGCCGGGGTGGTTCCGGCGGGCTGTTTATATAGGTGTAGTCGTTATGAAACGTGTAGGTCTGATCGGTTGGCGTGGCATGGTCGGTTCCGTGCTCATGCAGCGCATGCTGGAAGAGCGGGACTTCGACCTGATCGAGCCGGTGTTCTTCACCACTTCCAATGTCGGTGGCCAAGGCCCTGCCATTGGCAAGGACATCGCTGCGCTGAAAGATGCCTACAGCATTGACGACCTCAAGGGCCTGGACGTGATCCTGACCTGCCAGGGCGGCGACTACACCAATGAAGTATTCCCCAAGCTGCGTGAAGCCGGCTGGCAGGGCTACTGGATCGACGCGGCCTCCAGCCTGCGCATGGATGACGACTCGGTCATCGTGCTCGACCCGGTCAACCGCAAGGTGATCGACCAGGCGCTGGACGCCGGCACCAAGAACTACATCGGCGGCAACTGCACCGTCAGCCTGATGCTGATGGCGCTCGGCGGTCTGTATGAGGCCGGTCTGGTGGAGTGGATGAGTGCCATGACCTACCAGGCTGCTTCCGGTGCTGGCGCGCAGAACATGCGTGAGCTGATCAAGCAGATGGGCGCGATCAACGGCGCTGTCGCTGATGAACTGGCCGATCCGGCCAGCGCCATCCTCGATATCGACCGCAAGGTGGCCGAGGCCATGCGTGGCGAAGGCTTCCCGGTCGACAACTTCGGTGTGCCGCTGGCTGGCAGCCTGATCCCCTACATCGACAAGGAGCTGCCGAACGGGCAGAGCCGTGAAGAGTGGAAGGCTCAGGCCGAAACCAACAAGATTCTCGGTCGTTTCAAGAACCCGATCCCGGTCGATGGCATTTGCGTGCGCATCGGTGCCATGCGTTGCCACAGCCAGGCGCTGACCATCAAGCTGAACAAGGATGTGCCGATGGCCGACATCGAAGGCCTGATCAGCCAGCACAATCCCTGGGTCAAACTGGTGCCGAACCACCGCGAAGATTCCATCCGCGACCTCGGCCCGACTGCCGTGACCGGCACCCTGAGCGTTCCGGTCGGTCGTCTGCGCAAGCTCAACATGGGTTCGCAGTACCTGGGTGCGTTCACCGTCGGTGACCAACTGCTGTGGGGCGCTGCCGAACCGCTGCGTCGCATGCTGCGGATCCTGCTGGAGCGCTAAGCGCGAAGCCGGCATCCAGTATCAAACAAAGCCCTTCTGTCTCGGCAGAGGGGCTTTGTGTTTTCTGGGGGAGCCGATTGCCTGGGCGATGGGCCGCAGTTACAGTGCCGCTCCCTCTGTGTCGTAGGTCAGCTCATGAGTCAGTCCATCAATATCGCCGTGATCGGCGCCACCAGCAACGTCGGCGAAGCGCTGGTCGAATTGCTCGAAGAGCGTGAGTTTCCGGTGAAGGATCTGCATCTGCTGGCCAGCAGCGAGTCGGCTGGACAGAGTCTCTCTTTCCGTGGTCGGCAGGTGCGGGTCAGGTCGCTCGATGCCTTCGATTTCACTCAGGTGCAACTGGCGTTCTTTGCCGCGGGCTCTGAAGTGACGCGTAGCCATCATGAGCGCGTGGTCGCAGCCGGTTGTTCCGTTGTCGATCTGAGCGCTGCTTTTTCGCTGGAACAAGCGCCATGCGTATTGCCCGAGCTTGGCGCCGCGGGTCTGCCGGCATTGACCAAGCCGTGGTGCGTCAGTGCGCCGACGCCTTCGGCGGTTGCTTGTGCGCTGGTGCTGGCGACGCTGAGGCCTGTACTGCGGCCCCAACAGCTGCAGGTGACTGCCATGCTGTCGATCTCCACTCTGGGGCGTAGTGGTGTGCAGGAGTTGGCGCGGCAGACCGCTGAGCTGCTCAACGGGCGCCCTCTGGAACCGAATACGGTGGATCGACAGATCGCGTTCAATCTGCTGGCGCAGGTCGGCGAGGTGGATGACCAAGGGCATGCTCAGTTGGAGAAACGTCTGGCGGCTGAGATTCAACAATTATTGAGTCTGCCCGAGCTTCCGGTAGCAGCCACCTGCGCCTTGGTGCCGGTGTTCTTTGGCGATAGTCTCGCACTGGGCGTGTATGCTGATTCGGCTATCGATATCAGTGCAGTGCAGCAGTTGCTCGAGGTCGCGCCGGGCATCGAGTTGGTAGAGGCCGGCGATTACCCGACTGCAGTGGGCGATGCGGTGGGGCAGGATCAGGTCTATGTGGGGCGTGTCCGGCGCGGCGTGAGCGATCCAAGGCAACTCAATTTGTGGATTGCGTCTGATAATGTAAGAAAAGGCGCCGCCCTGAATGCTGTGCAGATAGCTGAGTTATTGATAAAACACTATCTGTAAAAGATACTTACCTAGAAATTTGAAGAATCTTTCTAGCTTGGCAATACTGGCTGAGTTGATTGCTGAATGGGGAGCCGCTCGTGGAGCGGAGGCAGGCAGCAATTCTCAAGACCCTCTCGCATGCCGAGAAAAAGATAAAACAAGGGATAACGCTATGGTTCGGGTTCGCAAACTGGTGCTGGCAATCGCAGCCGCTTCCGCGCTGTCTTCCGGTATGGCGCATGCGCTGGGGCTGGGTGAAGTTACCCTGCAATCGTCGCTGAATCAGCCGTTGGTAGCGGAAATCGAATTGCTGGAGGTACGCGATCTTGCTTCCAATGAGGTGATTCCCAGCCTCGCGTCCCCTGAGGAGTTCATCAAAGCTGGCGTCGACCGTCAGTACTTTCTGACTGATCTCAAGTTCACCCCGGTATTGAAGCCCAACGGCAAGAGCGTTATCCGCATCACCTCGAGCAAGACCGTGCGTGAGCCTTACCTCAACTTCCTGGTTGAAGTGCTCTGGCCGAACGGGCGCTTGCTGCGTGAATACACCCTGCTGCTCGATCCGCCGCTTTACTCTCCGCAAACTACCGTAGCCGCTGCGCCGCAACTGCCTATCGCCGCGCCTGCACCGCGTCCGTCTGCCGCGCCTGCTTCCGCTTCTGCGCCGCGCAGTGCAGCACCCGCTCCGGCCCCGCGTCCTGCCGCACCGGCACCGGCGTCGCGCGCCATTTCCGGTAACGAATACAGAACCACTGCCAACGATACGCTCTGGGAAATCGCCCAGCGTGTCGGCGGTGGCTCGGTCAATCAGGCCATGCTGGCCATTCAGGATCTGAATCCGGATGCCTTCATCGGTGGCAATATCAACCGTATGAAGAGCGGTCAGGTGCTTCGCCTACCGGACGAACAGCAGATTCGCAGCCGCAGCAATGCCGAGGCGATCGCTCAGGTTGCCGAGCAGAATGCCGCCTGGCGTGAAGGCCGTGCTGTCGCTTCGCGTCAGCTGGATGCCACTCGCCGCACCACCGCGGGAGCTGCGCCGGCGACTGCAGAGGCGGGTGATAGCCTGAAGCTGGTCGCTGCTGAAGCAGGTCAGTCCACTCGCGGTAGCGATACCGGTGCGGCTGGCAGCAAGGCGCTGGCCGACAAGCTGGCAGTGACTCAGGAAAGCCTGGATTCGACTCGTCGCGAGAACGCCGAGCTGCAGAGCCGTGTAGGTGACCTGCAAAGCCAGCTGGACAAGCTGCAGCGTTTGGTGGAGCTGAAGGACAGCCAGTTGGCCAAGTTGCAGGCCGACCTGTCGGCTGCGCCCGCAGTTCCTGCTGCAACGGAAGAACCGCCTGCGGAAACTCCGGCAGCAGCGCCTGAGGCCGCGCCGCCCGCTGTGGAGGCGGCCACGCCGCCGACTACGCCGCCTGAGGAGGCGGCGCCTGACTACAACTATTCCGAGGAGCCGGCTGCGCCTGTCGAGGACAGCGCCGCCGCAACCCAACAGCCGGCCAGTGAGCCGGCTGCTGCCGTTGAACCCGCCGCCCCGGTCAAGCCGGCCGAAGCAGCCAAACCTGCTACACCTGCTCCTACGCCTGCACCGGCCCCACAGAGCTTCATTGATGACCTGCTGGCTAACCCGATGACGCTGGGTCTGGCCGGTGGTGGGGCGCTTCTGCTTCTGTTGATCGGCCTAATGGCGCTGTCGCGCCGCAACGCCCAGAAAGAGTCCGAGCTGCAAGATGAACTGGCCGACGACCTGCCTCAGGAACAGGCGTTTGCCTCCGACCTGGATATGCCTGAAGACAGTTTTGCTGGCCTCGACGACGAGCCTGTGCAGGCCGCCCAGGCCGCTGGCGAGGAACGTGTCACGGCGCAGACTGGCGACGCGTTGGGCGAGGCTGATATCTACATTGCTTACGGGCGCTTCAATCAGGCGGCCGAACTGCTGCAGAACGCGATCAATGACGAGCCGCACCGTGCCGATCTGCGTCTGAAGCTGATGGAAGTCTACGCCGAGCTGGGTGACCGCGAAGGCTTTGCCCGTCAGGATAACGAGCTGCGCGAGATCGGCGGGGTAAATGCCGAAGCCGAGCAGCTGAAGTCCAAGTATCCAGCGATCGCAGCCTTCGCAGGTGTGGGTGCCGCAGCTGCCGCTGCCTCCGTCGATGACGACATGGGCGACTTCAGTCTGGACGACCTCAGCCTGGATGAGCCGACCGCAGAAGCGCCTGCTTCCACCGGCGGTGATCTGGATGATGCCTTCGATCTGAGCCTCGACGACTTGGAGGCCGATCTGGAGAGCGATGTTCAGTCGGCCAGGGCTGAGCAAGCGCCGTTGTCGCTGGACGATGATCTGGACTTCGGTCTGGTCGATGAACCCGCCGCGCCGGCAGCTTCTGCCGACGACGATCTGGGCTTCGATCTCGCCCTGGATGATGACAAGGTTGAGCTGTCCCAGCCGACCGACGATCTGTCCGCCTTCAGCCTGGATCTCGATGAGGTGGCTCCGGCAGTCAGCGATGAAGCTGATGATTTCCTGCTGAGCCTCGATGACGATGCACCGCTGAACCAGCCGGCCGACGATCTTTCCGATCTGAGCCTCGATCTGGCTGAAGAAGCGCCATCTGCCAATCTCGATCTGCCGGCTGACTTCGATCTCTCGCTCGAAGACGAAACTCCGGTTCAGCCGGCTGTTGCATCCGACAGCTTCGCTGCGCAGCTGGATGAAGTGACCGCCGAGCTGGATCAGCTGTCGGCTGACTTCGAAGAGCCGCAAGCAGCTCCGCTGGCGCCGGCCAACAGCCTGTCAGCTGATCTGGATGGCGATGATGACTTCGACTTCCTGTCCGGCACCGATGAAACCGCGACCAAGCTGGATCTGGCTCGGGCTTACATCGACATGGGCGACACCGAAGGTGCGCGCGACATTCTTGATGAAGTGATTGCCGAAGGCAGTGATGCCCAGCAGCAAGAAGCTCGCGAGATGATTGCCAAGATGGTTTGATTGATAGATGTCTGACGCAGTACCTGTAGCGGCCGCCGAAATGGCGGCCGCTGGCTTTTTCAGAATCGCCCTGGGCCTCGAATACAAGGGCGCACGTTATCGTGGGTTCCAGCGCCAGGGCGCGAATGTTCCGTCGATCCAGGGTCATCTGGAAACTGCCTTGTCCAAGGTCGCCGGTGGTGCCCCGGTCAGCATTCTGTGCGCAGGGCGTACCGATGCTTCTGTGCACTCCAGTGGTCAGGTGGTGCATTTCGATACCACTGTCGAGCGTTCGCTGCACGCGTGGATCATGGGCGCCAACATGAATTTGCCCGGTGACATCAGCGTGACCTGGGCGAAGGTGATGCCGGCGCACTTTCATGCACGCTTCTCGGCCATGGCGCGACGCTACCGCTACGTGATCTACAACGATCCGATTCGCCCGGCGCACATGGCCGAGGAAGTCACCTGGAATCATCGGCCGCTGAATGTGGCGCGCATGCGTGAAGCGGCCCTGGCGCTGGTCGGCACCCATGATTTCAGCGCCTTCCGGGCAACGCGCTGCCAGGCCAAGTCACCGATCAAGACCGTACACCACCTGCAACTGATCGAGCATGGTCGCTTCATCGTGCTGGATATCCGCGCCAATGCTTTTCTGCATCATATGGTGCGTAACATCGCCGGTGTGTTGATGACCATTGGTGCGGGTGAGCGGCCGCCGGAATGGGCGCGCGAGGTGCTCGAGCGCGGCGATCGACATAGCGGGGGAGTGACGGCGCACCCCTACGGTCTCTATCTGATACAGGTCGATTACCCGGAGGAGTTCGAATTGCCGCAGCGCTATCTCGGGCCGCATTTTCTCTCCGGTCTGCCGGACGTGCGACAGCCATAACCCTTTGTTACCATCCGAGCCCGGATGGCGAGAGGTATGAACGTGACGGTCGTACGTAGCAAGATTTGTGGGATCACCCGCATCGAGGATGCTCTGGCAGCGGTGGAGGCGGGAGCCGACGCCATTGGTCTGGTGTTCTACGGGAAAAGCCCGCGAGCAGTCAGCATCGAGCAGGCCGCAGCTATCGTGCAGGCGTTACCGCCGTTCGTGACCAGTGTCGGGCTGTTTGTCGACATGCCGCGCGACCAGCTGCAACAGTTGTTGCAGCGCCTGCCGCTGGATCTGCTGCAGTTTCACGGTGATGAGTCGCCGGCCGACTGTGAAGGCCATGGCCGCCCCTATATCAAGGCGCTGCGGGTTCGTCCTGGTGAGGATGTGGCGGCCGCTATGGCGCCCTACGCTGGTGCGCGGGGTATTCTGCTGGATACCTTCGTCGAGGGCGTGCCGGGGGGTACGGGCGCTTCGTTCGATTGGTCGCTGGTGCCGGAAAATGCCGCCAAGCCAATCATCCTGGCCGGCGGCCTGGATGCAGGCAATGTCGCGACGGCTATTCGCCAGGTGCGGCCCTATGCCGTGGATGTCAGTGGTGGGGTAGAGGCCAGTAAAGGCATAAAGGATGCAGGCAAGATTCGTGCATTCGTGCGGGCAGTGCGTGATGCTCGATGTGACGGCGATTGAAGCAGGGCCGTCAATTAGCCTGTCACGCTGCCATGGCTCGTTTCGACGGGCGCTGGGTGCGGCAGAAAAGAATTGCTGGAGATGGGCGTTTCACGATGAGGCGTTCATCCGAACCAACGGTTATGGAGAAATGACAGCATGAGCAACTGGTTGGTAGACAAACTCATTCCCTCGATCATGCGTTCCGAGGTGAAGAAGAGCTCTGTGCCCGAGGGCCTGTGGCACAAATGTCCGTCCTGTGATGCCGTGCTCTACCGTCCTGAGCTGGAAAAGACACTCGATGTCTGCCCCAAGTGCAATCACCACATGCGTATCGGTGCTCGTGCGCGTATCGACCTCTTCCTCGATGCCGAGGGGCGCGAGGAGATCGGTGCCGATCTCGAGCCGGTCGACCGCCTGAAATTCCGCGACAGCAAGAAATACAAGGATCGTCTGGCTGGTGCGCAGAAGCAGACTGGCGAGAAAGACGCGCTGATCTCCATGAGCGGCACCCTCGAAGGTATGCCGATCGCCGTTTGCGCGTTCGAGTTCTCCTTCATGGGTGGCTCCATGGGCGCCATCGTTGGCGAGCGTTTCGTTCAGGCTGCCAATGTCGCACTGGAAAAACGCTGTCCGCTGGTGTGCTTCTCCGCTTCCGGCGGCGCGCGCATGCAGGAAGCGCTGATCTCGCTGATGCAGATGGCCAAGACTTCCGCCGCTCTGGCGCGCCTGCGTGAAGAAGGCCTGCCGTTCATCTCGGTGCTGACTGACCCGGTCTATGGCGGTGTTTCCGCCAGCCTGGCGATGCTTGGTGATGTCATCGTGGCCGAGCCGAAGGCGCTGATCGGTTTTGCCGGCCCGCGCGTGATCGAGCAGACCGTGCGCGAGAAACTGCCGGAAGGCTTCCAGCGTAGCGAGTTCCTGCTGGAACATGGCGCCATCGACATGATCATTTCGCGCAATGAGCTGCGTCCGCGCCTGGCGCGTCTGCTTGCGCAAATGATGCATCGTCCGTCTCCGGTTTCCCTGCCGGCCACTGCATGACCGAACGTAGCCTGGGCGAGTGGCTCGCCTACCTCGAGCAGTTGCATCCGTCGGCCATCGACATGGGGTTGGAGCGCTCGCGTGAGGTGGCGCAGCGGCTCGGCCTGGGCAAACCTGCGCCATTGGTGGTTACCGTCACGGGTACCAATGGCAAGGGCTCTACCTGCGCCTTTCTCGCCAGCCTGATCGCAGCCCAAGGGCAGCGTGTCGGTGTCTACAGTTCACCGCACCTGCTGCGTTACAACGAGCGTGTATTGCTGGATGGGCGCGAAGCAAGCGATGAAGAGCTGTGTCAGGCTTTCACCGCGGTCGAGGCCGCGCGTGGTGAAATTTCCCTGACCTATTTCGAGATGGGTACGCTGGCGGCCTTCTGGCTGTTCGAACGTGCTCAGCTGGATGCCGTGGTGCTCGAAGTCGGCCTCGGTGGACGCCTGGATGCGGTGAACCTGGTCGATGCCGATCTGGCCCTGATCACCAGCATTGGTCTGGATCACGCTGACTGGCTGGGCGATACCCGTGAATCGGTCGCCTTCGAAAAGGCCGGGATCATGCGCGCCGGCATGCCCGCATTGTGCGGTGATCTCGATCCTCCGCAGCCCTTGCTGGAGCAGGCGGTGACTTTGGACACGCCGCTCTTCCTGCGTGGTCGTGACTATGATCTGAATGTGCAGGCGCAGGACTGGTCCTGGTATGGCCTCGATGCGCAAGGCCAGGTGCTGCGGCTGGAGCAGCTGCCGCTTCTCGATCTGCCGATGGAAAACGCGGCGCTGGCGTTGCAGGCCTATGCGCTTCTGCCGCTGCCGTGGAATCACCAGCAGATCGTTCAGGCCCTGCTCGCCACGCGGGTAACCGGGCGTCTGGATCGTCGTGCGCTCGATTGGCGAGGCAAGTCACTCACACTGTTGCTCGATGTTGGGCATAATCCTCATGCCGCCGATTATCTGGCGCAGCGCCTGGAGAGTCGCCCGCTGGCCGGGCAGCGCTGGGCGGTGTTCGGTTTGTTGGCCGACAAGGATCTGCCCGGCGTGGTGTCACCGCTTCTGAGTCTGGTTGCTGGTTGGGCTGTGGCGCCGCTGGATACGCCGCGTTCACGCTCTGCCGATGACCTGGCCGAGCACCTGCGGGGGCAGGGCGCGGCGGTGGCGCAGTACCCGGATGTGCGTACCGCGCTCGATGCGCAGTGCGAGCAGGCGGCAGAGGGTGACGAGATACTGTTGTTCGGATCGTTTTTCTGCGTGGCCGAGGCCCTGGATTGGCTGGCCCGCCCGGCTTGATAAGGGGATTGGGGATGGCAATGCTGGACAGTGGGCTCAAGCAGCGCATGGTCGGTGCTCTGGTGCTGGTGGCGCTGGCGGTGATTTTCCTGCCGATGCTGCTGTCGCGCGAGGACGAGATGCGCCGCGTGGTGGTGGATGCGCCGGCCATGCCGCGAGCGCCGGCTGCTGCCGAGATCATCGTGCAGCCTGCCGAGGTCGTCGAGCCCGAGGAGTCGCCGCAGGAGCCGGTTCCCGTCGAAGAGGTGGAGCCTCAGATCGTCGAGGTGCCTGAGCAGCCCAAGCCGACCCCGCCGCCTGTCGCGCAGCAGAGCAAGCCCGATCCGGTCAAGACCGAACAGGCGGCGAGCGCCGCTCCTGCCAAGCCGGAAGGCCGCCTGGACGCCAACAGTCTGCCGATCAGTTGGTCAGTGCAGCTGGCCAGTCTGTCCAGTCGCGCTGGCGCGGAAAATCTGCAGAAAACGCTGCGCAGTCAGGGCTACAACGCCTATATCCGTACCTTCGACGGCATGAATCGGGTGTTCGTTGGTCCGTTGATCGAGCGCGCCGAGGCCGAGCGTCTGCGTGACCAGCTCAACCGCCAGCACAAACTCAGCGGTTTTGTCGTGCGCTTCCAGCCGGAAGCAGGCTAAGCAAGCAAGGGACTTTGCAGCGCCTGGTTACCCGATGCGCCGGGCTCTGCTAAAATGCTCCGCCTTTTCCGCTGGTAGGCCGCACCGTGGTATTCACCTGGGTCGATTGGGCGATCATCGCCGTCATCGCCATTTCTAGTTTGATCAGTCTCAAGCGCGGCTTCGTCAAGGAAGCCCTGTCGCTGCTGACCTGGATCATCGCAGGTGTGGTCGCCTGGATGTTCGGTGGCGCACTGGCCCAGCATCTCGTCGAATTTATCGAAACGCCTTCCGCGCGGGTCATCGCAGCCTGTGCCATTCTCTTCATCGCCACCTTGCTGGTGGGCGCTCTGGTCAATTTCCTCATCGGTGAGCTGATCCGCGTGACTGGCCTGTCCGGTACCGACCGTTTTCTCGGCATGGTATTCGGCGCCGCACGTGGTGGTTTGTTGGTGGTGCTGCTGGTCGGGCTGATCAGCCTGGCGCCAGTGGAGCAGGATACGTGGTGGCAACAGTCGCAACTGGTGCCGCATTTTCTGATGGTCGCCGACTGGTCGAAGAACCTCATTCTGGGGTGGTCCGATCAGTGGTTTACCGGTGGATCGGCTCACCCAGCTGATCTGCTTTAAAAGAGTGACCGCTGCGGAGTAACCGCTGCATCGGTCGCTGAATTAGCCTGAACTATCTAGCAGGGGTCGTGGCACATGTGTGGCATCGTCGGTATCGTCGGTAAATCGAACGTCAATCAGGCGCTGTATGACGGGCTCACCGTCCTCCAGCACCGCGGCCAGGATGCTGCCGGTATTGTCACCAGCCATGATGGCCGCCTGTTCCTGCGCAAGGACAACGGCCTGGTGCGTGACGTGTTCCAGCAGCGCCACATGCAGCGCCTGGTTGGCCATATGGGTATCGGCCATGTGCGCTACCCGACCGCTGGTAGCTCCAGCTCGGCCGAAGCTCAGCCGTTCTACGTCAACTCGCCGTACGGCATCACCCTGGCGCACAACGGCAACCTGACTAACGTCGAGCAGTTGGCCAAGGAAATCTACGAGTCCGACCTGCGTCACGTGAACACCAATTCCGATTCGGAAGTGCTGCTCAACGTGTTCGCCCATGAGCTGGCCCAGCGCGGCAAGCTGCAGCCGACCGAAGAAGATGTGTTCGCCGCCGTCACCCACGTGCACGAGCGCTGCCTGGGCGGTTACGCCGTCGTCGCGATGATCACCGGCTATGGCATCGTCGGTTTCCGCGACCCCAATGGCATTCGTCCGATCGTCTTCGGCCAGCGCCATACCGATGAAGGCGTCGAGTACATGATCGCGTCCGAGAGCGTATCGCTGGACGTGCTCGGCTTCACCCTGATCCGCGACCTGGCGCCGGGCGAGGCGGTCTACATCACCGAAGAGGGCAAGCTGTTCACCCGTCAGTGCGCAGCCAACCCGCAGTACGCGCCCTGCATCTTCGAGCACGTTTACCTGGCGCGCCCGGACTCGATCATGGACGGTATCTCGGTGTACAAGGCGCGTCTGCGCATGGGCGAGAAGCTGGCCGACAAGATCCTGCGCGAGCGTCCGGATCATGACATCGACGTGGTCATCCCGATTCCTGATACCAGCCGCACCGCGGCGCTGGAACTGGCCAACCACCTGGGCGTGAAGTTCCGCGAAGGCTTCGTCAAGAACCGCTACATCGGCCGCACCTTCATCATGCCCGGCCAGGCGGCGCGCAAGAAATCCGTACGACAGAAGCTCAACGCCATCGAGCTGGAGTTCCGCGGCAAGAACGTGATGCTGGTGGACGACTCCATCGTGCGTGGCACCACCTGCAAGCAGATCATTCAGATGGCCCGCGAGGCCGGCGCGAAGAATGTCTACTTCTGCTCGGCAGCCCCGGCGGTGCGCTACCCGAACGTCTACGGCATCGACATGCCCAGCGCCCATGAACTGATCGCCCATGGCCGCAGCACCGAAGAGGTCTGCGAGCTGATCGGTGCCGACTGGCTGGTTTATCAGGACCTGCCGGACCTGATCGAAGCGGTCAGCGGCAGCAAGAAGATCAAGATCGACAACTTCGACTGCGCGGTGTTCGACGGCAAGTACGTCACCGGCGACGTCGACGAGGCATACCTGGACAAGATCGAGCAGGCGCGCAACGATGCCAGCAAGGTCAAGTCGCAGGCAGTCAGCGCGATCATCGATCTGTATAACAACTGATTGGAGCGGGCAGGGCAGTGGTCCTGCCCGTTTCGGTGATGCGCACGGCGCACCACCGGTCCGTAGCCCGGATGCAATCCGGGGGAATGTCACCCTGAATTTCCCGGATTGCATCCGGGCTACTTTTTGTGAGGTAGCGATATGGCTGTGGAATGGGAAGCCGGCAGGCTTGATAGTGACCTGGATGGCGTAGGCTTCGACACCCTGGCGGTGCGTGCTGGCCAGCACCGTTCGCCTGAGGGCGAGCATGGCGAAGCGTTGTACCTGACGTCCAGTTACGTGTTCCGCACCGCTGCCGATGCCGCTGCGCGCTTTGCTGGCGAAGTGCCGGGCAACGTCTATTCGCGCTACACCAACCCCACCGTACGCACCTTCGAGGAGCGCATCGCCGCGCTGGAAGGTGCCGAGCAGGCAGTGGCCACCGCTTCCGGCATGTCGGCGATCCTCGCCATCGTCATGAGTCTGTGCAGCGGCGGTGACCATGTGTTGGTGTCGCGCAGTGTGTTCGGCTCGACCATCAGCCTGTTCGAGAAGTACCTCAAGCGTTTCGGCATCGAGGTGGATTACGTGCCGCTGGCCGATCTGGATGCTTGGCAGGGCGCCTTCAAACCCAACACCAAACTGTTGTTCGTCGAATCGCCATCCAACCCGCTGGCAGAATTGGTGGATATCGCTGCACTGGCGGAGATCGCCCATGCCCGCGGCGCGCTGCTGGCAGTGGACAACTGCTTCTGCACGCCGGCCCTGCAGCAGCCGCTGAAGCTCGGCGCCGATATCGTCATGCATTCGGCGACCAAGTATATCGATGGCCAGGGCCGTGGCCTGGGCGGTGTGGTGGCGGGGCGTAGCGAGCAGATGAAGGAAGTGGTCGGTTTCCTGCGTACCGCCGGGCCCACCCTGAGCCCGTTCAACGCCTGGATGTTCGTCAAGGGCCTGGAAACCCTGCGCATCCGTATGCGTGCACAGAGTGAGAGTGCGCTGCAGTTGGCGCTGTGGTTGGAACAGCAGCCGCAGGTCGAGCGTGTGCATTACGCGGGGCTGCCCAGCCATCCGCAGCACGAGCTGGCGAAAAAGCAGCAGAGCGCCTTCGGTGCGGTGGTCAGTTTCGAGGTCAAGGGTGGCCGTGATGCTGCCTGGAAGGTGATCGATGCCACACGCGTCATCTCCATCACCACCAACCTCGGCGACACCAAGACCACCGTCGCCCATCCGGCCACCACCTCCCATGGCCGCCTGACGCCGCAGGAGCGTGCCAACGCCGGCATTCGCGACAACCTGATCCGCGTCGCTGTGGGCCTGGAAGAGCTGGAAGACCTCAAGGCGGATCTGGCACGCGGCCTGGCTGCGCTCTGAGCATGCTGGAGTGGGGGACGAATGACACGCCCAACAACGGGCGTGTCGCGCTGGTCACCGGAGCCGCGCGTGGCATCGGCCTGGGTATCAGTGCCTGGCTGATCACCGAGGGTTGGCAGGTGGTGTTGGCCGACGTCGACCGCGAGCGTGGCTCCAGAGTGGCACGTGCTTTGGGTGATAACGCCTGGTTCGTGGCCATGGATGTGGCCAAGGAAGATCAGGTAAGCGTCGGCGTCGCCGAGGTGCTAGGTCAGTTCGGGCGTCTCGATGCGCTGGTGTGCAATGCGGCTATCTCCGATCCGCACACGCCGCCGCTGGAGTCGCTCGACCTCAAGCGCTGGAATCGCCTGCTGGCGGTCAACCTGACCGGCGCCATGCTGCTGGCCAAGCACTGTGCGCCATATTTGCGTGGGCATCGCGGCGCCATCGTCAATATCGCCTCCACCCGCGCCAGCCAGTCCGAGGCCGATTGCGAGGCGTACGCTGCGAGCAAGGGCGGGTTGGTTGCGCTCACTCACGCGCTGTCGATCAGCCTGGGCCCGGAGGTGCGCGTCAACTGCGTCAGCCCAGGCTGGATCGACTCTCGCGACCCGTCGCAGCAGCGCCTGGAGCCGCTGTCGGTGTTCGATCATGCGCAACATCCGGTCGGCCGTGTGGGTACCGTGGAGGATGTAGCGGCGCAGGTCGCCTGGCTGCTCTCCGATGCGGCCGGTTTCATCACCGGACAGGAGTTCATCATCGACGGCGGCATGAGTCGCAAGATGATCTATCAGGATTGAATGCCTGTGGGAGCGAGCTCTGCTCGCGGAACGTGGTCTTGAAACCTTCGCGAGCAGAGCTCGCTCCTACCGATTCGACAGAAACGAAAAAGGCTCCCGAAGGAGCCTTTTTCATGCGTGGCCGAATTACATGTTGGGGTAATTCGGGCCGCCGGTGCCTTCCGGCGCCACCCAGGTGATGTTCTGGGCCGGGTCCTTGATGTCGCAGGTCTTGCAGTGCACGCAGTTCTGCGCGTTGATCTGGAACTTCTTCTCGCCGTCTTCCTGCGTCACCACCTCGTACACGCCGGCCGGGCAGTAGCGCTGCGCCGGTTCGTCGTACAACGGCAGGTTCTTCGCCAGCGGAATGCTCGGGTCGGTGAGCTTCAGGTGGCAGGGTTGCTCTTCTTCGTGGTTGGTGTTGGAGAGGAACACCGAGCTCAGTTTGTCGAAGCTCAGTTTGCCGTCCGGTTTCGGGTAGGCGATCTTCGCGCACTCGGCTGCAGGCTTCAGGCAGGCGTAATCCGGCTTGTTGTCGTGCAGGGTGAAGGGCGCCTTGCCGCCGAAGATGTTCTGGTCCAGCCAGTTGATGCCGCCGCCGACGATGGCGCCGTACTTGTGGATGGCCGCGCCGAAGTTGCGGCTGCGGAACAGTTCGTCGTACAGCCAGCTGGCCTTGAAACCATCGACGTAGTTGCTCAGCTCGTCGCCGCCTTCGCGGCCGGCTGCCAGGGCTTCGGCGATGGCGTCGGCAGCCAGCATGCCGGACTTCATCGCGGTGTGGCTGCCCTTGATCTTGGCGAAGTTCAGGGTGCCGAGGTCGCAGCCGATCAGGGCGCCGCCGGGGAAGACCATCTTCGGCAGCGAGTTGATGCCGCCCTTGCAGATGGCGCGAGCACCGTAGGCAACGCGCTTGCCGCCTTCCAGGTACTGGGCAATCACCGGGTGGTGCTTGTAGCGCTGGAATTCGTCGAACGGCGACAGGTGCGGGTTGGAGTAGGACAGGTCGATGATCAGGCCGACCACCACCTGGTTGTTTTCCAGGTGATAGAGGAAGGAGCCGCCGGTGTTCTCGGTGCCCATGATGTCCATCGGCCAGCCGGCGGTGTGCACCACCAGGCCTTGTTCGTGTTTGGCCGG
>Ga0308008_1000070_pt1 | contig 54988 bp, 48 predicted proteins | sample Neamet125_FD_203140 | JGI IMG/M metagenome (GOLD analysis project Ga0308008, IMG submission 203140) | Marine microbial communities from water near the shore, Antarctic Ocean - #125 | ecosystem: Environmental > Aquatic > Marine > Unclassified | place: Southern Ocean | collected 2014-07-24
GGGCAGTGCGCCCCATACGCGGGAATTGAATAAAAAACGATCAATTTTTAGCGGTGGAAGGCAGGTTGTTGATACACCGAGGCTTCACCGGCCACGCCTGCCGGCCTCATGAGAAATCCGGGCTAGCCCCGCTGGAGGAAGGAGCCCGGCATGACCTGCTGGAGGTGATCGACGACCGCGCTGGCAGCCGCTCCACCATCCTGACGAGCCAACTGCCCATCGAGCACTGGCACGGCTGGATCAACGACCCGACCCTGGCCGATGCCATCCTCGACCGCCTGGTGCACAACGCCTACCGGCTGACGATGAAAGGCGAGTCGCTGCGCCGAAAAAAAGCCGAGGAACAAGCCGCATCGTGACCGATGCGATTACAATCCAGAACCCGCGCAATCGGGGTGGAAGCACCGGTCACGTATTAGCGAAACGCTCGGTCACGTTCACCGAAATCCGCATTAATACTTTAGTTTTATCTGTCTCTAGAGATGTATAAGCATTAACACGACCATGAATTCCGAAATGCGGTACACGGTAAAATAGCAGCGCCCTAGCAATATTCACCCAATGTTCGTGCCCTACGCCACAAACATTCACACCATACATATTATCATAATCAAAATTGATTCGTATGGGGTATCCATAGGGTGAGGGGTAATCCCCAAAATCCCAAACCGGATCGCCGAAAGAGCTTCTAGGACTTACCCTAATATAACTCCACTCGCTCTTATCTATTTTTGAAAGATTGAGTATATTTACATTATCGAAAATGAGCCCAAGTGAAGAGTCGCCACTCAGAGCCTCATCATCTTCTTCAGCAGAGATAGGCTCTGACTCTTCCTCGTAATAACCCAGTCCACTTCTTATTTCTTCTAAAACTGCTTTTAATTGGTCACGTGTTGGAGTTGTCATGAGAGCCCTATCATTGTCAATGGCAGTGCATAGCAGTGATGTTTCGATTGATCTATTGCCTCCGCAATCTCAATCGGGTCCCCCCAGCCCTCTATAACCCCCTTCCACCCTAAATACTCAGCCCGATAGCTTTTCTCCCATTCTAAGGGATTTAACCGCTCCCTCAGACCGTCAAGGTCGGAAATTCTTCTTGCAATAAAAGGTAATGCTTCTTTGAAGATCACACACTGTGAGCATAACGGACAACGATTGAAGTAGTTGCACGGCGTATCCGTCCTAAGAAAACTTTCAGCGCCTGGCCAATCTGGTCGCCTTGAGTTTAGACAACTTGCAATGAATGTCTGACCTTCCGGAGAAAGCAACTGTATTACCGCATCTTCAGAAGAATTCAGCCTACCGACTAATGGTGCAACAACTGACCTTAGTTCTTCTTTGCTACCGCAACGTAGAGTGGCTTCACGCAGCTCAACCAAAGACACATCTGTAAGAAGATTTGCTGAGTAACTTCTAAAATCTTCTTCATGTTTTCTCTGAATCTTCCTTAGACGACCATTTAATATTTCTGCCGCCCCCCAGTCACTATCATAATGATTTACTGTGGTATCGAGATTCGAATGCCCCATCATTGCCGAAACCTCGTCAATATCTAAACCCTGTTCTCTCCGTCGAGTTTCATAGGTAGTTCGAAGACGTTTCGTTTCAATTCTGGGGGACTTGGTATCCGTATCCAATTTTATGCCGTGGCGAAGTAGAAACTCCGTTGAAGCGTGCCCAAAATTCGTAGTGGTTACGGGCGCGCATAAGCGACCAAACTTATTCCAAAGATTCTTCGAAATGACACACTGGAATAATTTACCCTTTAAATAATGAGGCGACGACAAATGCTTGGTTACTTCAGCGGCAACAAAGCGCAAGACCTGATACGCGCCAAACTTATCTCGCTTGTTTGATCTATGCATTTGGCTTTTGTCGGACCGTCCCTTGTACCCATAAATAATCACATAGTCATCATCCAGAAGGTCCTCCTCAATGTGGTCGTCTAGGTTATCGCTTATCGATACCACAACCTCAAAGTTCCAGCCCGTCTGCAACATCACGAAGAGAAAGAATGGGAATATAGTTCCCATTGTGAAAGCTACTCTGCTGAAGTATGCCATTTGACCTACTTCATAGGGTAGGTGCTCTGGCCCGACCCTCATATACATCAAGGCCGACCGTAATCTTTTTTCCAGCGTAGAATATTTTTTGTTTGTTCCGTGAGCGGTGTTTTTACTCCACTCAGAGGAAAAGAGATGTCCAGCTTCCTCGAAGCTCACTTGCATAGGCCAATCAGGATAAAGTCTTCCTACATTTGCAGTTGCAATTCGCCCAGATTCTTCTCGATCACAGCCATACACCATCCCCCGTTCACTGACCTCAGTACCAACTACAGGGCGACCTTTAGCCGCCAGTTCATGGGCGCGGGCTCGGTAAATGCCCAGAAACTTCTCTATACTTATTCCATTTTCCCGTATGTAATATTTAACATCTCCAGTGATGCGTATGACCCACTCAAACCCCTTAACATGTGTCGCCTTGATCGACCCATTGGATCTTTTGGCCTGCTCATTCATAACTAGATCAAACATCAAGTTTTCTAATGAAAGATCGTATTCCAGCATTGGTTGCCCGTCTTTCACTAGACCTTTGTAACTCTCCATCCACTTCATAATAAACTTAATATCAACCAGGCATCCCTCTACAAGCTTATTATGAATCTCCCTGCTATATCCTTCTGTTACTTGCTCGTTCATCGCCGGTCCAAGTGGCCATTGAAACTCTTTGCCGACCCAGCCCTGCCCTTTATATTTATTTTTCAACGAGATGAATATATTTTTTAATGCACCGTATCTTTTTCTATTTACGGTGCGGCCTGGATACGAACGAATTAAAAATGACCTAAAATTCATGCATACCTGCCCATCGACATCAGCAACACCTTTGACTGATTTATTGATCGGCTCAGCGCTATTTAGAAACAGCACAAACTCTTGGATTGAGTAATAGATGTCTTGATGGGATTGATACGTGATCAATCTTTTTGCGGCATGGAGCTGCGCACCTATGAGTAACTGCTGAACAATTAATTTATGGTGCGGATACTCATTGACAAAATCGGTGAAGTCACGGACGAAGTCCTTGGTGCCAGTGGTCTTGTTTCGGACAAGCAACCCTTGAGCTGAAACATCCACTTGTCCCCTTGCAGTGCTTCTTTTTTGGATTGCTTGGGGGGTGTTTTCTGGCAGCTTGCGCTGGAGGAGCGGTCGTTCACTCGACTCAAGGGCAGACTTGGAGAAGGGTTTGCGTGGCATCTGACCTCCAATTGGATTGGGTCTTTAGCCAGCAATATCAAGCATCACTAGACAGTCTGGCCATACATTTTTGTTTCGACGATAACATGTTCACAGCCACGGTAGGGGTTCACCGAGCGGTCGAAGCCGACGTCCGGCGAGTTGTTGCGGGTGATCGCCGTCTTCGCCTGCTCCTTGCGCACTTCGGTGGCGCGACTTGGCGGTGTTTCGTCCTGATACCAGCCGTCGTCTTCCTGCTCCGAACGGGTCGGCGCATAGCGGTTGTGCGGATTGCTGGCGGTACCACGGCCACGTGGCGGCAGGCTGACGGGCATGCTCGGACTCCAAAATATACTGTATAAAAATACAGTTATTTGAAGCCCGGGCAAGTCCCTTCTGTCGCGGCTTCGATCAAACGGCCGCGATCTGCGGCGCTTCCTCACGCTTGGCATAACGCTGCGCCAGCACCGCGCAGACCATCAGTTGGATCTGGTGGAACAGCATCAGCGGCAGGATCAGTACGCCGATGGCGCCGCCGGCGAACAGCACCTGGGCCATGGGCACGCCGGTGGCCAGGCTTTTCTTCGAGCCACAGAAGAGGATGGTGATGCGGTCTTCCAGGCTGAAACCCAGCCATTTGCCCAGCAGGTGGGTGAGCACCAGGGCCAGTGCCAACAACACGCAGCAGGCGGCAATCACCAGCAGCAGGGTGGTCAGCGGTACCTGCTGCCACAGGCCGCCAATCACCGCGGCGCTGAAGGCGGTGTAGACCACCAGCAGGATCGAGCTCTGGTCGACGTACTTCAGCCAGCTCTTGTTCTGGTTGACCCAGCCGCCGATCCAGCGCTGAGCGATCTGGCCGAGAACGAAGGGCAGCAGCAACTGCAGGCTGATCTTGCCGATGGCATCGAGGGTCGAGCCGTTGTCGCCGTGCACGCCCATCAGAAAGGCCACCAGCAGCGGGGTGACGAAGATACCGAGCAGGCTGGAGGCCGCCGCGCTGCAGATCGCCGCCGGGATGTTGCCGCGCGCCAGCGAGGTGAAGGCGATGGCCGATTGCACGGTGGCCGGCAGCGCACACAGGTAGAGCATGCCCAGGTACAACTCCTTACCCAGCAGCGGCTCCAGTGCCGGCCTGAGCGCCAGGCCGAGCAGCGGAAAGAGGATGAAGGTGCAGGCGAACACTAGCAGGTGCAGACGCCAGTGCCCGGCACCGGCAAGAATCGCCTGACGCGACAGTTTGGCGCCGTGCATGAAGAACAGCAGGGCGATGGCCAGGTTGGTGATCCACTCGAAGATCGTCGCGACCTGGCCGCTGGCGGGTAGCAGTGTGGCGGCGAGCACAACGGCGAGCAGAGTCAGGGTGAAATTGTCGGGCAGCAGGCGGCGCAGGAACATGGCGAATCTCGGACTTGCGATACAGGAGGGCGCCAGACTATCGTCATCGAAAATTTCCGGCTAACGCTAAAGAGCCAGCAAGTGTCGACAAACAGACAGCCCGCCACCCTGCATCGCAGCCTGCCCGAGCTGCCGAGCCTGCCTCGGCCACTCTATGGCCGCACCGAATCGCTGACCAACCGCGCCCTGACCTTTCGCCATACGCACCCTTGGGTACAACTGTCCTACGCTATCGCCGGGGTACTCGAGGTGCAGACTTTTGGCGCGCGCTTCGTCGCTCCGCCACAGCGTGCGGTGTGGGTACCGGCAGGTGTCGAGCATCAGGTATTCAGCTCGCCGCGTACCGAGATGCGCAGCCTGTACATCGACGGTAGCGCGGTGCCCTGGGGGCCGGCCGAATGCCGAGTGCTGGCGGTCAGCCCGCTACTGCGCGAGCTGATTCGCGGCTTCAGTGCGTTACCGGCCGAGTATGACGAGCAGGGTGCACCTGGCAGGCTGGCTGCGGTGTTGCTGGACGAACTGCGCGCTGCGCCAGAGGTGGCGTTGATGCTGCCGCTGCCGCAAGACGCGCGGCTGCGTGAGGTGTGTCAGGGGCTGGAGGATGCGACGCTGCGTCAGCTGGGGCTGGCCGAATGGGGCGAGCGCCTGGGGGTTTCGGAAAAGACCCTGAGCCGGCTGTTCCTGCGTGAGACGGGTCTGAGCTTTCGCGTGTGGCGCCAGCGCCAGCGCCTGCTCGATGCGCTCACCCCGCTGGAGCAAGGCGAGCGCGTCACCGACGTGGCGCTGGCCTGCGGTTACGACTCGCTATCGGCCTTTATCGCTGCATTTCGTCGCCAGTTCGGCGCGACGCCCGGGGAGTTTTTCCGCGAGTAAAGTCAGATGGGTGCAACTCGCCTGCAGCATCGGCGCTCGGCACCGCTAACCCACCCGAGAATGCCCGGGCTAGGTGGGCTCGCTCGGTTTCTTCAGCTTCGGGTTGGGAAAGAACTGCACCGCCTGCACGTTGGGGGCGGCCGCCTTGGGCTTCAGGCCGCTGACGTTGACCCGCGTGGGGATCTCCTTGGGCACCGAATTACCGCGTGCGTCGAGGGTGTCGGCATAGCCGCACTTGACGCATTCTCGGTTCGGCACGCCGTCGACGTTCCACATCTTGATGCTGTCGGTCTCGCTGCACGCCGGGCACACGGCGCCGGCGATAAAGCGCTTGGGCGTGCTGTTCACAGGAGCATCGCTCATGCGGCCTCCTGGCTCAGGCCGAGGTGGCGCAGCAGGGCGTCGATGCTCGGCTCACGGCCGCGGAATTCGACGAACAGCACCATCGGTTCCTGCGAGCCGCCACGGGCGAGGATCGTTTCGCGGAAGGCGCGGCCGGTATCGGCGTTGAACACACCTTCTTCCTCGAACTTCGAGAAGGCATCGGCGCTGAGCACTTCGGCCCACTTGTAGCTGTAGTAACCGGCCGCATAGCCACCGGCGAAGATATGCGCGAAGCCGTTGGCGAAACGGTTGTAGGCTGGCGGGCGCAGCACCGAGACCTCGGCGCGCACGCCTTCGAGCACGTCGAGCACGCTGCGGCCGTCGCCGTGGGTGGCGTGCAGTTCGAAGTCGAACAGCGAGAACTCCAGCTGGCGCACCATCATCAGCCCGGACTGGAAGTTCTTCGCCGCCAGCATCTTGTCCAGCATGGCCTGTGGCAGCGCCTCGCCGGTTTCATAGTGGCCGGAGATCAGCGCCAGGCCTTCCGGCTCCCAGCACCAGTTCTCCATGAACTGGCTCGGCAGCTCGACGGCGTCCCAGGCCACGCCGTTGATGCCCGAGGCACCGGCGTGCTCGACGCGGGTCAGCAGGTGGTGCAGGCCATGGCCGAATTCGTGGAACAGGGTGGTGACCTCGTCGTGGGTCAGCAGTGCCGGTTTGCCGCCGACCGGCGGGGTGAAATTGCATACCAGGTTGGCCACCGGGGCGATCAGCTTGCCCTGGGCGTCGCGGCGCTTGTCGCGGGCGCCGTCCATCCAGGCACCGCCGCGCTTGTTGGCGCGGGCATAGAGATCGAAGAAGAAGCGCCCGACATGCTGGCCGTTCTCGCTGATCTCGAACAGGCGTACGTCCGGGTGCCAGGTGTCGAAGTCTTGCAGCTCGCGAATCTCGATGCCGTAGAGCTTCTGCACGATGGCGAACAGGCCGGTCAGCACCTTGTCGATGGGGAACCAGGCGCGTACTTCTTCCTGGGAAATGCTGTAGCGCTGCTGACGCAGTTTCTCGCTGTAGTAGCCGACATCCCAGCTTTGCAGGTCATCCAGGCCCTGCTCGGCGGCGAAGGCTTTCAGCTCGGCGAGATCCTGCTCGGCGAAAGGCTTGCTGCGCACCGCCAGGTCACGCAAGAAACTCAGCACCTGGTCGGTGCTCTCGGCCATCTTGCTGGCCAGGCTCAATTCGCTGTAGTTGGCGAAGCCGAGCAGGCGCGCCAGTTCCTGGCGCAGGTCGAGAATCTCGGCTATCAGCGGGCCGTTGTCGTTCTGCCCGGCGTTCGGCCCCTGGTCGGAGGCGCGGGTGCAGTAGGCTGCGTAGACCTCTTCGCGCAGGGCGCGGTCGTCGGCGTAGGTCATCACCGCGTAGTAGCTGGGGAATTCCAGGGTGATCAGCCAGCCGTCCAGGCCTTTGGCCTCTGCGGCCTGTTTCATCTGCGCCTTGGCCGAGTCGGTCAGGCCGCTCAGCAGGGCTTCGTCGGTGACCTGCTTGGTCCAGGCCTGGGTGGCGTCGAGCAACTGGTTGGAGAACTTGCTGGTCAGCTCGGACAGGCGCATCTGGATTTCGCCATAGCGCTTCTGCTGCTCGGCCGGCAAATCGATGCCGGACAGACGGAAGTCACGCAGGGCGTGTTCGAGGATGGTTTTCTGCGCTACGTCGAAATTGGCCGCAGCCGGGCTCTTGGCCAGCGCGTCATAGGCCTCGAACAGCGGCTTGTTCTGGCCCATTTCGGTCCAGTATTCCGACAGCTTGGGCAGGCAGGCCTCGTAGGCCGCGCGCAGCTCTGGGCTGTTGCATACGGCGTTGAGGTGGCTCACCGGGTTCCAGGCTCGAGCCAGGCGCGCACCGAGTTCGTCTAGCGCCAGCACCAGGCCGTCCCAGCTCGGATTGGCCTGCTGTTGTTCGAGCAGTTTGGCGATGGCAGCGCGGCTGTCTGCCAGGATCTGGTCGATAGCGGGTTCGACGTGCTCGGGTTTGATCTGCGAGTAGGGTGGCAGGTCGAAGTCTTGCAGCAGGGGATTATTCGCGGTCACGACGAGGCACCTGTGGCGAAGGAAGAGAGGCTGCGCCGGGGAAAATCCCAGGACGATTGCAGTCGATATGGGGGCCATCTTAATTACAATCAAGCTTTCCCGCAGCCCAGGAGCCTCTATCGTGGCGATTCGCAAATACCAGCAACACTTCCCCCAACTGGGTGCGCGCGTCTTCGTCGACGCCTCCGCCGTGGTCATCGGTGATGTCGAACTGGGTGAGGACAGCTCGGTCTGGCCGATGACCGTGATCCGTGGCGACATGCACCGCATCCGTATTGGCGCGCGTACCAGCGTGCAGGACGGCAGCGTGCTGCACATCACCCACGCCGGGCCGTTCAACCCCGATGGTTACCCGCTGATCATCGGTGACGAAGTGACCGTCGGGCACAAGGTCACCCTGCACGGCTGCACCCTGGGCAACCGGATTCTGGTCGGCATGGGCAGCATCGTCATGGACGGTGCGGTGGTCGAGGATGAGGTGATCATTGGCGCCGGCTCGCTGGTGCCGCCTGGCAAGCGTTTGGAAAGCGGCTACCTGTACGTCGGCAGCCCGGTGAAACAGGCGCGCCCGCTGACCGACAAGGAACGCAACTTCTTCAGCTATACCGCCGGCAACTACTTGAAACTCAAGGATCTGCACCTGGCCGAAGGCTACGACCAGTGAGCGACGAACTGATCATTCGGCCCATCGAGCCGGCCGATTTCGACCAGGTCTGGCCGATCATTCATGACGTGGTGCAGGCGCAGGAAACCTACGCCTTCGACCCGAACATGGATCGTGAAACGGCCTGGAAAACCTGGGTTGAACTGCCGCGCGCGACCTTCGTTGCCGAGCAGGGCGGGCAGATTCTCGGCACCTACTACATCAAGGCCAACGCCGCCGGCCCTGGCGATCACGTGTGCAACTGCGGCTATATGACCGCTCCTGCTGCACGCGGCCGCGGCGTCGCCGGCCGGCTCTGCGCTCACTCGCTGCAGGTGGCGCGCGAATTGGGTTTCAGCGCCATGCAATTCAACAGTGTGGTGGCGACCAATATGGTGGCCGTGGCGCTATGGCAGAAACACGGTTTCGCGATTGTCGGCACCTTGCCCAAGGCCTACCGCCACGCCCGGTATGGCCTGGTGGATTGCCATGTGATGTTTCGTAGTTTGGACGCCTGAAAGTCCGTGCAGCAGCGAGTCGTATCTGCGATTCCGCTTAGACCGGCTGCTTGGTTCCGGGCACGGAATTTTGCGTAGGGCGGGCTCAGGAACGAAGCGAACAGCCCGCAAATTGCTGCCTACACGGCAGTGAACGGCCGAGGCCGGCAATGACCTGGCGATCATCTTTTCTGAGCTGCCTACTCGGCAGTGAAGTGGGGAAGATAGCGGGCAAGTGGTTGTTTATCAAAATCAAAGCCCGGCTGGAGGCGTTTCTACCCTTTTTTCTGGTCGTTAGTTAAGTGTCTGATTTTAAAGATGTGAGAGTTGCGGCGAGAAAAAAGGGGTGTTGATGAAGGTGGATAAATCCTCTCCCTTGCATCGACTGCAGCACGCAAACGGGCTTTTGCACTTTCCAGCGTCAACGAGGTCGTTATTCTCCGACTACCTCCCAACGGACTGTATCGACGACAAGGATCGCCCCATGACCGAGCCCAATCCCTTCGCCCCGGAAGCGCTCGCGCCGACATTGGCCGCAAGGCAACTGCCGGTGTTGCCGCTGCATCTGGTGGGCGTGGCGCTGCTGATGAGCGTGGTCAGCATCGCGGTCACGCTGATCGGGTGGCTGATGAGCGATGTCGCCACCGATGCCACGTTCTGGCTGCGTTACGTCGCCAGCTACTGGCTAACCCATTTGCTGATGGCCGGGCTGGGGGTTTACTGGCTGGCCAATGCCTACATGGAGCGTCATCGCCTGGCGAGCTACCGGCAGCCGGCGGGGTTGCTGATCGGTTATGGCCTGGCCTACCTGTTGTTGTCCTGGGCTTTGGGTTTTGCCTCTGGGCAGCTCTACGTATGGCTGTACCAGCAACTGGATGTCTACGGCACTGTGCGCCTGCTGTTTAGTTTCGGTTGGTGGGGCATCGGTTTGTTGATCTTCTGCCTCGAGGCGCTGCTACCGCTATGGCTGCTGCTGCACCTGTTTCGACACCAGGCCGAAGTAGTCGCTGACGACTTGCAGGTGCCGGGGGCGACACTGACCTGGTGCTTCGCGCTGGCCGTCGTGGTGGCATCCCTGCAACTGGCCGGGATGACCACCCAATTGCTGAGCGGGATGGCCTACGGGTACGAGCTGCAGGGCTGGGAGGGACTGGTCAACCTGGTGAATGCTGGGCTGTATCTGCTGGTCGCGTTCTTCACCGCACGTGCGGCACTGCCAGCGCAGGTGCGAGGATTCAATGGCGGACGGCTGGCAGCGGCGGTGGCGATCACCCTGTCATTGTGGATAGGCAGTGCACTGCTCTGCGGCATTGTGCTGCTGGCGCTGCTTTGGTTTGGACTGGGAGACCGTCTCGTATTGATGTTGTTCTTCAGCCTGCTGCAACTGGCGCTGCTGTGGCCATTCACTCGCTTCGGGCTGCGTTGGGGCTATCGCGCGCAGGCCGCCCAGGCGTGAACCAGCGGTAAAAGGCGGTTATCCTTCGCGGCTGTTCCGATTGCGAATAGGCGCCCGCCATGCATCACTCCACCATCCTCTTCGACCTCGACGGCACCCTGACCGACCCGCGTGAGGGCATTACCCGCTCGGTGCAGTACGCCCTGGCCAAGCTGGGCATCGATGAGCCGGACCTGGCCGCGCTGGAGCACTTCATCGGCCCGCCCCTGTTGCAGTGCCTCATGGCGACCTACGCGCTGGACGAGGCCACCGGCTGGCAGGCGGTCAATCACTACCGCGAGCGCTTCCGGGTTACTGGGCTATACGAAAATCGTGTGTTCGACGGCGTGGAAACTCTGCTCGAGGCGCTGGTGGCGCAGGGCCGAACGCTCTATATCGCGACCAGCAAGCCGACGGTGTTCGCCGAGGAAATCGCCCGGCACTTCGGCTTCGACCGCTACTTCAAGCGCATCTACGGCAGTGAGCTGGATGGCACCCGCACCAACAAGGTGGAGCTGTTGGCGCATCTGCTGGACTCGGAACGACTGGCGCCCGGTTCGGCGCTGATGATCGGCGACCGCAAGCACGACCTGATCGGCGCACGCAGCAACGGTTTGCAGGCGGTGGCGGTCGGTTACGGCTTCGGTAGTCGTGAGGAGTTGCTCGGCGAGACGCCGGACTTTCATTTCGAGACGCTGGAGCAGATGCACCGGGCATTCATCTGCTGAGAACTGTAGGAGCGAGCTCTGCTCGCGAATGAAAGCGAAAGCTTCGCGAGCAAGCTTGCTCCTACAGGGGGGGTATCAGCCGTTGCGCTGATAGACGATCTTCTTGGTGCCGCCGTCGCAGCTGCCGACGACCATGCTCTGATCCTGAACTTCGTCGTTGGGCACGATTTCCAGGGTGTAGCTGGGCACGTTGTTGGCCTGAATCTTCACTTCGATTTCCTGCTTGAGTTCTTCGCAGGGCTTGGGCGCGGCCAGCGCGCCGCCAGCAAGGAGCATCAGGGCCAGGGCGGGAATCAGTCGTTGCATCGCTTGTACCTCCGGTGTTGGGCGAAACCTGAGTAGGTTGGACTGGCAATCTGCCCCGCAGTTCTAGTCGTTTTGCATCAGGCTTTCCAACGCGGCCCGACGATCCGCTTCCGGCAGCCGACCGAGCGCGGCCACGGCGGCGTAGAACGCGCGCCAATCCCGGCCCTCACGCGTGAACAGTGCCGCGAAAGCCGGCACCCATTGGTCGTAGAGGCCGAAGGGCAGCAGCTTGGCGTTGTTCAGCGGGCTTTCGATCCAGGCGTCATAACGCCCCTGGCCGCCCCATTCGCGTTGGCGCAAGGCGCGGTAGTCGCGGCGCAGGCGCTCGAACTCGGTTTGCTTGGCGGCGCGCATGGCTTCTTCTGACAGATTGCTGGCATAGAGCTGACGCAAACGCTCGCGGCTGGCCAGCACCAGTTCGATGAACTGCTGGCGCTGGCGCTCGTCGCTGGCCGGCGGCGTTTCACCACGGGCCGCGTGCCACTGACGCAGCCCCTCGCGTTCGACGAAGGTGGCGAAGGACTCGTTGAAGGCGGTATCGCCGGGCAGGTAGTACTGCTGGTGCGCCAGCTCGTGGAAGATCACCGCGATGAAACGCTCGTCGCTCCAGCGCAGCATGGTGTTGAGCAGCGGGTCGTCGAACCAGCCCAGGGTGGAATAGGCCTCGACACCGCCGATGTAGGTGTCCAGGCCCTGCTGACGCAGCAGCGCGGCAGCACCGCGGGCTCGGCCCTGCTGGTAGTAGCCGCGGTAGGCGACGCAACCGGCGATGGGGAAACAGTGCAGCTCGGGGTCGAGGGAGAACTCTGGCGTGGCGAACACATTCCACACCACGAAGGGGCGCTCCAGGTCGGCGTAGAGGCGATAGCTGCGGTTCTCTGGCAACTGCAGGCTGGCGCTGGCAAAGTCCCGCGCCTGTTGGCTCAGCGTCAGGCGCCTGGCCAGGTCGGGGTCGGTGGCCGAGTCGTCGAGCAGGCGTTCGACTGGCTGGCGTGCCTGCAACAGTTGCCATTGGCCCTGACCGAGATGGGCGTAATAGTCGAGGGTCGAGCAGCCGCCCAGCAGCAGGGCAAGCAGGGGAACCGCGCAGCGGCGCAGCAGGTCTTTAGAAGAGGCGTTGGGCATGCCGTCACGCTAGCTGATCGCGTTGCTTGTCTCCAGCCCCGTGCGTGTGAATACGCCCTTTTCGCCTCGGTTTTGCCCGCCTCCCGATGTAGGCTGGTGCCTGAACCCTATCGTGGAGGTCGCCATGCGCGCCCTGTTTCTCGCTCCCGCCCTGATGATGCTCGGGGCCTGTGCTTCACCCCTGCCCAAGCCCGACCCGCAGCAGGCCTGGGTCGAGTTGTATTCCACCGCCGATACCTTGCTGATGGCCGACCGCCTGGACGGCAAGCGCTGGCCGGATGGCCGCTACTTTCAGGTGACGCCCGGCCAGCACGAGCTGGAAACACGCTTCCAGTTCGAGGTGCGTAGCGGTGGCTCGATAGGAATGCAGAGCGAGCCATTGCGCATGACCTGCGAGATTCGTCTGCGCTATGACGACTTCGCAGCCGGCCAGCGCTACCGCGTCGAGGCACGCCAACAGCTGATGAAGGCGCAGGCCTGGCTGTATGACGAGCAGCGCAACGTGTTGGCGCGTGGCGAGGTGCTGCGTTGCGGGACGGCCATCTAGGCCAGGGCTGATCCGCACGGCGCGCCCCGCTGATCATCGGGTGCGCCGCGGGTGCAAGGTCAGGCTTCGAGTATGCCTTCCAGGGTGATCGTGGCGTTCAGTACCTTGGATACCGGGCAGCCGGTCTTGGCCGCTTCCACGGCTTTCTCGAAGGCGGCGCGTTCGGCGCCTGGGATCTTCGCGCGCAGCGTCAGATGCACGGCGCTGATCTCGAAGCCGCCCTCGACCTTTTCCAGGGTCACTTGCGCCTTGGTGTCGATGCTCTCGGCGGTCATGCCAGCGTCGCCCAGTTCCTTGGACAGAGCCATGGAGAAGCAGCCCGCATGAGCGGCGCCGATCAGCTCTTCGGGGTTGGTCCCGGGCTTGTCTTCGAAGCGGGTGTTGAAACCATAGGGCGAGTCCTTGAGGACGCCACTTTCGGTGGAGATAGTGCCTTTACCGTCCTTGATACCACCTTGCCAGTGGGCCGAAGCTGTCTTCTTCATATGCGTCTCCCATCGTATGAACGGGGCCACCGATCTGGCGGCCTGTCTGATTCAGAGGGCTGTCACGCGTACAAGTTCGCACTTAGCCGTGTTGCAGCTCGGCGAGGATGTCGAAGGCGTGCAGGCGGTCGGCGAAGTCGTACATGTCGCAGGTGAAGATCAGCTCGTCCGCTTCGGTTTGCTCCAGCAACTGTTCCAGGCGTTGGCGCACGGTCTGCGGCCCGCCGATGGCGGCCAGGCCGAAGAACTCGCCGACGGCCTGGCGCTCGTGCGGCAGCCACAGGCCGTCCATGCTCGGTACGGGCTTGCGTTGCACCAGGCTCTGGCCGCGGATCAGCGCCAGGATGCGCTGGAACGCAGAGGTGGCCAGATACTGCGCCTGCTCGTCGCTGTCGGCTGCCAGCAGCGGCACGCCAAGCATCACATAAGGCTTGTCCAGCACCGCCGAGGGGCGGAAGTGGTTGCGGTAGATGCGGATCGCCTCGTGCATGTAGCGCGGTGCGAAGTGCGAGGCGAAGGCGTAAGGCAGGCCCTTCATGCCGGCCAGCTGGGCGCTGAACAGGCTGGAGCCGAGCAGCCAGATCGGCACATTGGTCCCCGCCCCGGGCATGGCGATCACCCGCTGGCCTTCCTGGCGCGGGCCGAGGTAGGCCTGCAGTTCTTCGACGTCATTGGGGAAGTCGTCGGCGCTGCCATCGCGGCTGCGGCGCAGGGCATGGGCGGTGTACTGATCGGCGCCGGGCGCGCGGCCCAGGCCCAGTTCGATACGACCGGGATAGAGCGTGGCGAGGGTGCCGAACTGTTCGGCAATCACCAGCGGCGCATGGTTGGGCAGCATCACGCCGCCAGCGCCCAGGCGGATTTTCGAGGTGCCGGCGGCCAGATAGCCGAGCAGCACGGAGGTGGCGGAGCTGGCGATGCCGTCCATGTTGTGGTGCTCGGCCACCCAGAATCTCTCGAAGCCGAGGCTCTCGACATGTCGGGCCAGCGCCAGCGAATTGTGCAGGGCCTGAGCGGCATCGCCATCGTCGCGAATCGGCGCCAGGTCGAGGGTGGAGAGCTTGATCGAGGCCAGTCGGCTCATTGGGGAATTCTCCTCGTTGCATGGCCGGCCACTCTAACCCCTCGGGTCCAGGCAGCGCACGTCAGGCACAGGCATAGTCATCATCGATACGGGTGATGCGCTGATGCCGTCGTGGCTGGTTTGCGCCGCGGGATGCTCGGTGATGAGCGTGGCGAATGGTGCCCAGGACCGCCGTGTTGGCGAGCGAACCTGTGCCTCAGCCAGCGCCGTGCTGGGCGCGGTATTCGCCAGGGGTCAGACCGGTCCACTGGCGGAAGGCGCGGAAGAATACGCTGGGTTCGGAGTAGCCCAGCAGCAGGGCGATTTCCGCCGCAGGCAGGCGTCCGTCGCGCAGGTGTTGTTCGGCCAGCTGGCGGCGCGTGTCGGCCAACAGGTGCTGGTAGCTGCAGCCCTCTTCGGCCAGCCTGCGCTGCAGGGTGCGTTCGCTCAGGTTCAATGCGCGGGCCAGCTCGGCGCGGTCGGGTTCGCCGTGTGCCAGTTGCTCGCCGAGCAGGCCGATGACCCGCGCACTGAGGCTGGCGCTGGGCAGGCGGGCGAGCAGGGTTTCGGCATGCTGGCGCAGCAGTTGCTGCAGCGGCGGGTTGGCCTGGATCAGGGGTGCCTGGCCCAGGGCACGGGGCAGGGCGATGGCATAGTCGTCGCTGGCGAACTGCAGTGGGCAGGCGAACACGTCCTGATAGGGCGCAAGGTCGGCTGGTGCAGCGTGACGAAATTGCGCGCCGAGCAGACGGAAGTCGTCGAGCAGCGGCGTGGTCATCTGCACCCAGCAGGCCATCATCGCCAGAACGCGGATGCGGGTTGCCGGATGCTGCGGATGCAATGGGCGGTACAGCAGCAACAGGCTGTCATCGCGCGTCTCGATATGCAGTTCGCCGCCCTCGCCACCGAGGCGCTGATAGCGTAGTGCGGCGTTCAGCGCATCGCCCAGGGTGGCGCTGCTCTGCAGCAGATAGCTGAGCACGCTGAATGGGCCGGGGGTGAGGTTGCGACCGAGCAGCAGGCCGGGTTCCGGGTGCTGCAGGCGTGAGTCCAGCTCGTGCCAGAGGGTCTGCTGGACGCTGAAGGGAATGCGCGCGTCGGGGTCAGCCAGTTGCTGGTCAGTCAGGTTACAGACGCTGAGCAGCGCCTGACGGTCGAGGCCGAGGCGACTGGCTGCGTGCAGCACAGCCTGAGTCAGACTGGCGCTGACCGAGGCCTGCGATGATTCATGAAGGACGTTCGACATTGGCCGATTCTGCCCAATGCTGGGGTTGGACGATAGCCTGCGCCCCAACACAATGAGTTACGACCGGTTGGTCAACAAGGCGTGCATATTCGTCGCAAGCGGTTAGACTTCCCAGCCGAACGTCGCTCACAAGGCACGCTCGCTCAAAACAACAGAAAAAGGAGATATCCCATGAAAGGCAAATCCTTGGCATGGGTCCTGTCCGCCGCGCTCGCGGGTACTGCCCTGAGTGGCATGGCACAGGCCGAAGAGAAATTCGTCACCATTGGCACCGGCGGCCAGACCGGCGTCTATTACGTGGCCGGCCAGTCCATCTGCCGTTTCCTCAACCGTGGCTCGGCTGAGCACGGCATCAAGTGCAACGCGCCGGCCAGCGGCGGCGGTGTGGCCAACGTGAATGGCATTCGCAGCGGCGAATTCAACTTCGGCATCATGCAGTCCGACCACCAGTTCAAGGCCCTCAACGGCGCTGCGCCGTTCGAAGCCGAAGGTGCGATGAGCGATATCCGCGCGGTGTTCTCGCTGCAGAGCGAAGTGTTCACCGTCCTTGCCCGTCGTAGCGCCAATATCGCCAGCTTCGATGATCTCAAGGGCAAGCGCGTCAACGTCGGCAACCCGGGTTCCGGCCAGCGTGACACCCTGGAAGAAATCATGGCCGTCAAAGGCTGGGATCGTTCCGCCTTCGCCCTGGCTGCCGAGCTGAAGCCGGCCGAGCAGGCCAGCGCGCTGGGCGACAACAACATCGATGCCATGACCTACTTCGTCGGTCACCCCAATGGCGCGATCCAGGAAGCCACCACCACCACCGACGCCGTTCTGGTTCCGGTGACCGGCGCCGAGATCGACAAACTGCTGGCCGAGAAGACCTACTACACCAAGGCCGACATCCCTGGCGGTCTGTACAAGGGCAACGATCAGCCGACGCCGTCCATCGGTGGCAAGGCCGTGCTGTCCACCAGCGCCAAGGCCGATCCGGAAGTGGTCTACCAACTGGTCAAGTCCGTGTTCGACAACATCGACCGCTTCAAGCGTCTGCACCCGGCCTTCGCTGACCTGAAGGAAGCCGACATGATCAAGGCCGGTCTGACTGCCCCGCTGCACGAGGGCGCCGAGCGTTACTACAAGGAACGCGGCTGGCTGTAAGCCTTCGGCCCTGTCGATCCCGTCGCAGGGCTTATGGGTGATGCGCAGCGAGCGCATTGCCCGATTCGCCTCTAGTGTTAAGCAAACCCGTAGGCTGCGGCCTACGGGTTTTGCCGTTTTTCGTTTACTCAAATGCAGGTTCGCCCCATGCATGACAAGCAACTGTCCACCGAAGAACTGATTGCCCAGGACGTCGGCGCGCGTTCGCCCGTCGGTCTGATGGCCCAGGTGATTACTGGCCTGGCGCTGCTCTGGTCGCTGTTCCAGCTGTGGATCGCTTCGCCACTGCCGTTCATCTTCGGTGTTGGCGTGCTCAACGATACCCAGACCCGTGCCATTCACCTGGCATTTGCCCTGCTGCTGGCGTTTCTCGCCTACCCGGCGTTCAAACGCTCGCCGCGTGATCGCGTGCCGCTGCTGGATATCGCTCTAGGGCTGGTCGCCGCGGCCAGTGCTGCCTATCTGTTCATTTTTTATCAGCAGTTGGCCCTGCGCCCCGGCAGCCTGACCACAGGTGACCTGGTTACGGCCTGCATCGGTATCCCCCTGCTGCTGGAAGCCACGCGCCGCGCGCTCGGCCCACCCCTGGCCATCATCGCCCTGGTCTTTCTCGTCTACAGTCTGGCCGGCCCCTATATGCCGGGGATATTGGCGCACCGCGGCGTCAGCTTCAACGCGCTGGCCAACCACCAGTGGATCACCACCGAAGGCGTGTTCGGTATCGCCTTGGGCGTGTCTACCAGCTTCGTGTTCCTCTTCGTGTTGTTCGGCGCGCTGCTCGAGCGCGCCGGTGCTGGCCATTACTTCATCCAGCTGGCGTTCAGCCTGCTCGGCCACTTCCGTGGCGGCCCGGCCAAGGCGGCGGTGCTGGCTTCCGGCCTGACCGGGATGATCTCCGGCTCGTCGATCGCCAACGTGGTCACCACCGGCACCTTCACTATTCCGATGATGAAGCGCACCGGCTTCTCTGCGGAAAAGGCCGGTGCGGTCGAAGTGGCCTCCTCGGTCAACGGTCAGATCATGCCGCCGGTGATGGGGGCTGCAGCCTTCCTGATGGTCGAGTACATCGGCATGCCCTATGTCGAGATCATCAAGCACGCCTTCCTGCCTGCCGCGATTTCCTACATCGCGCTGCTCTACATCGTCCATCTTGAGGCGCTCAAGCTCGGCCTGCAGCCCATTGGCGGTCATCAGCCCAAGCCCTGGCTGCGTCGCCTGACCGGTTTCGCCTTCGGTGCAGCGCTGATCAGTGGCCTGTCGCTGGCGGTCTACTACGGCCTGGGTTGGCTCAAGCCGGCGCTCGGTGAATATGCCCTGCCGGTGATCGGTGTTCTGCTCGCGGTGGTCTACCTGGCGCTGCTGAAAGTCGCCGCCAGCGTGCCGGTACTGCCTCCAGAAGACCCCAACGCGCCGCTGGAAGAACTGCCGCAGACCCGCGCGGTGCTGCTGTCCGGCCTGCACTTCCTGCTGCCGGTGGTGGTGCTGGTCTGGTGCCTGATGATCGAGCGCCTGTCTCCCGGTCTGTCGGCCTTCTGGGGCAGCGTAATGCTGATCATCATCCTGCTCACCCAGCGCCCGCTGCTGAGCTGGATGCGCCGCGACGGCAGCCACGACCACGGCACCTTCATCGATGGCGTGATCGATCTGCGCGAAGGCCTGATCGCTGGCGCCCGCAACATGATCGGTATCGGTATCGCCACGGCGGCGGCGGGCATCATCGTCGGTGCGGTTTCGCAGACCGGCGTTGGCCTGGTGCTGGCCGACCTGGTCGAACTGCTGTCGATGGGCAACCTGCTGCTGATGCTGATCCTGGTGGCAGTGTTCAGCCTGATCCTCGGTATGGGCTTGCCGACTACCGCCAACTACATTGTGGTGTCCAGCCTGCTGGCGCCGGTGGTGGTGGCGCTGGGGCAGCAGAACGGCTTGATCGTGCCGCTGATCGCGGTGCACCTGTTCGTCTTCTACTTCGGCATCATGGCCGACGTGACGCCACCGGTGGGGCTGGCCTCGTTCGCCGCGGCGGCGGTGTCCAAGGGCGATCCGATCAAGACCGGTATTGTGGCGTTCTTCTACAGCCTGCGTACCGCCGCTTTGCCGTTCCTGTTCATCTTCAACACCGACCTGCTGCTGATCGACGTCGACTTCTGGAACGGCGTGATCATCTTCATCGTGGCGACCATCGCCATGCTGATATTCGCCGCCGGCACCCAGGGTTTCTTCCTGGTGCGCAGCCGCCTGTACGAGAGCGTGTTGCTGCTGCTGGTGGCCTTCACCCTGTTCCGCCCCGGCTTCTGGATGGACATGCTGCACGACCCTTATCAGGAGGTGCCGCCGGCCGAGCTGGTGCAAGCGCTCGATGGGGTAGAGGACGGCAGCTCGCTGCGCCTGCGCATTCTCGGCGAGAACGCCGTGGGCGACCCGCGTGAGTTCACCGTGCTGCTGCCGGTGCCGGATGGCGCTTCGGGCCAGACGCGCCTGGAGAAGCTCGGCCTGAACCTCTATGAGGAGGGCGACAAGGTGCTGGTGGACAGCGTCACCTTCGGCAGCCTGGCCGCTGATGCGGGTCTGGAGTTCGATCAGCAGATCCTCAGCGTGCGGGCACCGACCGACCGCTGGATGAAGGAGTTGATGTGGATTCCGGGCTTCCTGCTGTTCGGTCTCGTGGTACTGCTGCAGCGCCGTCGCAAGCTGGCGCAGACCGCATAACGGGCTTGGCACTGACGACAAGGCAGCTTCGGCTGCCTTGTTCGTTTATTGACCATGCCCCCATTTGTGTAGGAGCGGCGCCCCGCCGCTAACCTGGGCGGCGCCGACTCAAAAGCTTCGCCCCGGGGCGGGGCTCCTACGCAAGAGGGGATTTGCGAAGCCTATCTGACAGGCATTGAGCTTCGGCTGCCTTGTTCGTTTATGCCCTGGGCGCGGATTGCTAGACTCGCCGGCCTGACCATTCGGACAACAAGGACGCAGCCAGCATGTCGACGCCGCGCGTGCATTACCCCTGGTACAAGAAGGAAGACACCGATGCCTTCTTCGCCCTGTTCCAGAACAACATCGCCAACTTCGTGATCATCGCCATCAGCATGCTGGGCATGGGCTTCCCTGCCGAAATCGTGTTCGGCCAGGTACTGCCGGGGGCGGCGGTGGCGGTGATGGCCGGTAACTTCTACTACGCCTGGAGCGCCGCGCGTCTGGCGCGCAAGGAGAACCGCGCCGACGTCACCGCGCTTTCCTACGGCATCAGCACGCCGGTGATGTTCGTCTTCCTGTTCGGCGTGCTGCTGCCTGCGAAGAACCTCACCGGCGATGCCGAGCTGGCCTGGAAGGTGGCGGTGGCCGCGTGCTTCATCAGTGGTCTGATCGAGGCGGCCATCAGCCTGATCGGCAACTGGGTACAGCGGCATCTGCCGCGTGCCGCCATGCTCGGTGCGGTGGCCGGCGTGGCGCTGACCTTCATCGCTGGCGAGATGCTGTTCAAGACCCTGGAAATCCCGGTGATCGGCCTGCTGGTGCTGGCCATCACCATCGTCGGCCTGGTGGCGCGGGTGAGCATGCCGTTTCGCCTGCCGGCTTCGCTGTTCGCCATCGTCGTCGGTACGGCGCTGGCCTACCTGATCGGCGCGGCTGACGGCGGCAAGTTCAGCGATGCCTTCACCCACCTGGGTTTCTACCCGCTGCTGCCCAACCTGGCCTGGTACGAAGGCCTGGGCCTGCTGTTCACCAGCCTGCTGGCGCTGATGACGGTGATCCTGCCGATCACCCTGTACAACGCCATCGAGACCATGAACAACGTCGAGGCCATGAGCGCCGCCGGTGACAGCTACAGCGTGCGCGAATGCCAGGCCGTGGATGGGCTCGGCACCTCGCTCGGTGCGCTGTTCGGCGGCGTGTTCCCGACCACCGTATACATCGCCACCGTGGGTTCGAAGTGGATGGGCGCCGGGCGTGGTTACAGTCTGCTCAATGGCGCGGTGTACGGCCTGGCGACCATGTTCGGCCTGATCGCCTTCATCGCCGCGCTGATTCCGGTATCGGTGGTGGCGCCGATCCTGGTATTCGTCGGCATGTCGATGATCGCCACGGCGTTCAACAGCAACCACGCCCGTTACTACCCGGCAGTGGCGCTGGCGATGCTGCCGTACTTCGCCAACTACCTGATGACCCGCTTCAATCGGGGCGCGCCTGAGGTGGTCGAGGGCATTTCCAGTGCCATTGGCGCGTTGGGGCAGGGCGCCATGTTCAGCGCCATCCTGCTCGGTGCCATGTGCGTGGCGGTGATCGATCGCCAGTTCCGCCAGGCCACCACCTTCGCCCTGGTGGCGGCGGCCATGGCCTTCGTTGGCCTGATGCACGCGCCGAAGCTGGCCTGGTACGCCGCGCCGGACTTCGTCCACGGCTATCTGCTGATGGCGCTGTTCTTCGCCTGGTATGCCTGGCGCGGCGTGGAGCCGGCCGCGCCCGAGCGAGTGAGCAGCGCCGACTGAATCACTCGCCGCCTTCGAGCTTGAGGGCGCCGGTTTCGCCGCCCTCTAGCACCACGTAGGCGCTGGCGCAGAACAGCGAGTTGAGGCGCTTCATGTCGGCGATCAGCTCCAGATGCAATGAACTGGTCTCGATGCTCTGCAGCACCTGGCGCTGCAGGCGGCCGATATGCGCGTGCGCCAGGCGCCGTTCCTGCGCGCGGAAGCGGCGCTTCTCGCGCAGCAACTGGCTGGCGCTGGCGTGGTCGGCGCTGAGGAACACGTTCAGGCCCAGGCGCAGGTTGGCCATCAGCTGTCCGTGCAGGCTGGTCAGCTCCTCCAGGCCCTTGTCGGAGAAGGCCCGGCGCTGCGCGGTCTTCTCGTTCTGGATCTTGCCGAGCATGCGTTCGATCAGCTCGCCGGCCTGCTCCAGGTTCACCGCCAGCTCGAGCACCTCGGCCCAGCGCCGGCTCTCGTGTTCGCTCATCGCCTCGCGCGGGATCTGCGCCAGGTACAGCTTGACCGTCCGGCACAGGCTGGCGACGTCGTCATTGAGGCTGCGCAGCTCCTTGTTCAATGCCGGCTGGTTCTGCTCCAGCACCGGCAGCAGGTGGCCGAGCATTGCCTCGATCAGGTCGCCCACGCGCAGGGTTTCGCGCACGGCGTTGGCCAGCGCCAGGCTGGGCGTGGTCAGCGCCGTCGGGTCGAGGTGGCGCGGGCGAGCGATGCCGCTGTCGTCGGCACGGTCCGGCATCAGCCAGTTGCAGAAGCGCGCCATCCAGCCGACGGTGGGTAGCATCAGCAGGGCGCGCAAACCGTTGTAGAGCAGGTGGAAGAAGATCACCAGCTCGGCCGGACGCCAGTTCAGGCTGTCCAGCCAGTCGGCCAATGGCTGCAGTACCGGCAGCACCAGCAACAATCCGATCAGCTTGTAGATCAGGCTGCCCAGCGCCACGCGACGTCCGGCCGGGTTCTGCAGGCTGCTGGTGAGAAAGGCCAGCAGACCGCTGCCGATGTTGGCACCGATCACCAGGCCGATGGCCACCGGCAGGCTGATCAGCCCGGCACCGGCCAGGGTGGCGGTGAGCAGCACGGCGGCCAGGCTGGAATAGGTGAGCAGGGCGAACAACGCACCGACCAGCGCGTCGAGCAGCAGGTCGCCGGTCAATGACGCGAACAGCACGCGAATGCCGCGCGCTTCGGTGATCGGCGTGGCGGCGGCGACGATCAGCTCCAGCGCCAGCAGCATCAGGCCCAGGCCGATGGCCACTCGGCCGAGTTGGCCCGCACGGGTCTGCCGCCGCGAGAGGAAGAAGATCACCCCGAGAAAGATCAGCAGCGGGCTCAGCCAACTGAGATTGAGCGTCAGCACGCGGGCCATGAGCGCCGTGCCGACGTCAGCACCGAGCATGATCGCCAGGCCCGGCGCCAACGCCATCAAGCCCTGGGCGACGAAGGAGGTGACCAGCAAGGCCGTGGCGTTGCTGCTCTGCACCAGCGCCGTGACGCCGATGCCGGCGACGAACGCCAGCGGCCGGCGGCCGATATTGTGGCTGAGCACCTTGCGCAACTGCGAGCCGAACACGCGCAGGATGCCGGTACGTACGATGTGTGTGCCCCAGACCAACAAGGCAATGGCTGACAGCAAATGCAGCAGGGTCAGCATAAATCGGCCCCCCTGAAAGACGGCCGATGAGGAATTATGGTTTCGGCCTGTATAGATGAGCATCGGCCGAAATCGCTGATAAAGCCAGTCAACCGTCGCGCAGTACCTTGAGTTCGGCGTCGTCGGCGGAGAAGCCGCGCTCGAGCTTGAACTTGAGGCTGAGGTCGGTCCGCGAGTCGGCGAACTTGAGCGCTTCGGCCAGGCTGATACGGCCGGCTTCGAGCAGGGCGAACAGGTGCTGGTCAAAGGTTTGCAGACCTTGTTCGGCCGCTCGTGCCGTGGCTTCGCGCAACTCCTCCAACTCATCGCGCTGGATCAGGTCGCGGATGTAGGGCGTGCCCAGCATCAGCTCCACCGCTACCACGCGTTTTTGCGCGATGCCCGGTACCAGGCGCTGGCCGATCACCGCGAGCAGGTTGTGCGCCACGTCGGCCAGCACCTGCTTGCGGGCTTCGTCGGGAAAGAAGCGGGCGATACGCTCGATGGCGTGGCTGCTGCTGGTGGCATGCAGCGTGGCCACGCACAGGTGGCCGGTTTCGGCGTAATGCAGCGCGTGCTGCATGGTCGCGGCGTCGCGGATCTCGCCGAGCATGATCACGTCCGGCGCCTCGCGCAGCACGTTGCGCAGGGCGTCGTCGAAGCTGTGGGTATCGAGGCCGACTTCCCGCTGGTCGATGATCGAGCGCTGGTGGCTGTGGAGAAATTCGATGGGGTCTTCGATGCAGACGATATGCCCGCTCTTGTGGCGATTGCGGAAATCCAGCATCGCCGCCAGGGTGGTGGACTTGCCCGAACCGGCTGCGCCGGTGACCAGGATCAGCCCGCGATCCTGCATGGCCAGCTTTTCCAGCATTTTTGGCAGGCCGAGCGCCTCGAAGCTGGGAATCTGGCTCTTGATCAGGCGCACCACCATGGCCACTTCGCCGCGCTGGTAATAGAGGTTGACCCGATAACGTCCGGCGCCCTGCAGGCTGACCGCCAGATTCATCTCCAGATCGCGCTCGAACTCGGCGATCTGCTTCTGCGTCATCAGTTGATAGGCCAGCTGTTGCACTTCGCCGGCCTTCAAGATGTGCTGGCCCACCGGCTGGCTGTGTCCTTCCACTTTCATGTGTGGCGGTGCGCCGACGCTGAAGAACAGGTCCGAGCCGCCGTGCTGGTGGATCAGCTGCAGATAGGGGAAAACGTCAGGCTGATCGTTGGCGTTGGTGTCATTCATCGGCTTGCCGCATCTCGTTCGTGTTGCGACAAGAATAGACGGCGCCCTGCCCAGCTCGTTGCTTCGTATCAAGAGAACAGCATGAATTGTCGCCCTATAGCCTGGTTGCACTGGACAGCCGTGCTTGTGAGAGCAAGAGTCAATGATCGGGGCAGCAAGGCGATTGCGCGCCAGTGACTGGAGATTGATGGTGGGATTATGGGGGGCGGCTCTGCTGAGTCTGCTGTTGTGCGTCTCGGCGCGAGCGGAGGTGCTGCACCTGGCTACGGGCGATGACTATGCGCCGTTCACTGGCAAGGCATTACCTGGTCAGGGCATGCTCACCCAGGTGGTGCGGGCGGCGCTGGCTGAGCAGGGGGCGGCAATCACGCTCGACTGGCTGCCCTGGAACCGCGGTTACCTGAAAGCCAAGCGCGTTGAGTACGACGCCACCTTTCCCTACGTCCGTTCTGCCGAGCGCGAGGCGGAGTTTCTCTACTCGGCGCCCATTTATGTGGCCGAACCATACATCTTCAGCCGGGCCGGTGATCACATCGAGCTCGACGATCTGCCCACCATGATCGGCCGGCGACTCTGCTATCCGCTGGGCTGGCAGCCGCCGGCGGCGATCCAGCAAATGGTCGAGCAGGGCGTACTGCGCCGTCATTCTCCACTGGGTCTGCAGGAATGCGCACGGCTGCTGCTGCTCGAACGTGACGACCTGTTCATTGCCGACCGTAACCTGGGGGACAGTGCTTTGCACAGCGCTGGCGCTGATCTGGCGCAGTTTCACCGGTCACGGGTGCCGTTTCAGAGCAGTACGCTGCACTTCATCGTCTCGCGGCAGCATCCGCGTGCTACCGAGTTGATCGAGCGCTTCAATCGCGGGCTCGAGGCGCTCAAGGCACGCGGTGAATATCAGCGGCTGATCGAGAGCTACGTGGAGTAGCGCCCGTGCTGGTCAATCAGGCCAAGAACATCATGATCGCCACCAGGCTGCCGGCCGCCAACAGCGTCTGCAGGGTAATGATGCCGGCCATTAGCTGGCTATCGCCGCCGAGCTGGCGGGTCAGCACGTAGGCGGTCGGTGCGGTGGGCAGGGCGAAGAACAGCACCAGCACGGCGCTCTCCATGGCCGGCAGGGCCAGCGCCCAGGCCACGCCCCAGGCCAGCAGCGGCATCGCCAGCAGACGCAGCGCACTGTTCCAGGTCAGTGCAGGGATTTCACCGCCAAGCTGTGCCGGCTTGAGCGCCGCGCCAACGCAGAGCAGGCCCAGCGGCAGGCTGGCTGCAGCGAGCAGGCTGAGCAGGCGATCCGTGCCGCCCGGCAGGCCGATGCCCGTGAGGTTGAACAGCGCGCCGCCGACACAGGCGAGGATCAGCGGATTCTTGATGATCGGCAGCAGCAGGCTGCGCGCGCTGACGCCACGTTCGGCGGTCAGCGACCACACCGACAGCACGTTCACCGTCGGCACCATGAGGGCCAGCATCAGCGCGGCGAGGGTCAGGCCCTCCTGACCGAACAGGCTGCCGACCGCGGCCAGGCCCAGGTAGGTGTTGAAGCGCAGGATGCCCTGAGTGAAGGCGCCAAAACGCCCCGCCGGCCAGCCACGCAGGCGCCGCACCAGCAGCAGCGCCAGCCAGGCGATGCCCAGGCCGAGCAGCACCGCCAATGCCAGACGCGGCAAGGCCGGATTGTTCAGCGGCGCACGGGCCAGGCTGGAGAACAGCAGGGCAGGGAACAGAATGAAGTAATTGAGGCGCTCGGCACCCGGCCAGAAAGCCTCGCTGGGGAACTCGCGCAGGCGCAGCCAGTAGCCGGCGACTATCATGGCGAACAGCGGCCACAAGGCCAGCAACAGGTCTATCACGGGAACCCCCGGTGGTGGTGAGCGCCCATCTTGGTCAGCGGCGCGGGGCAATGCAAGGCGGAGGCAAGATGAAGGTCGAACATCAGGGCGGCTGCCAGTGTGGTGCACTGCGCTATCGGATCAATGCGCCGCTGACGGATATCGCGCACTGCCATTGCTCGGTCTGCCGGCGCAGCAGTGGCGGCATTCTCACTACCTGGGCCACGGTACCGCGCCAGGCATTTCACTGGCTGCGCGGCACGCCGAAGGCGTTCGCCTCATCAGCCAGCTGTACACGCTATTTCTGTGCGGACTGCGGTGCACATCTGGCGCTGCTCACTTCGCTCAGCCCGGATACGCTGGATGTAACCGTCGCCACGCTGGACAAGCCGGAGCAAGCCCCGGCGGATCGGCATATCTGGGTGAGCAGCCGGCTGTCCTGGTTGACGGTCGATCCGCAATTGCCGGAAGAGTGGCAAGAAGAGATAGATTAGGTAGCTCAACATAAACGCATAAGGGATCGATTCAGAGTTAATCGCAGATTGATTTTTGCGCCGAAAAGCATTCCCATGAAGCGATGTCTATGTCACATTTCGAAAAATTAAGTACAGCTAACGTTTGAATACAAAAGGCTTTTTAGCCTTGCTGACTGACGCGATCTTCCAACGTCATTTGGAATGATTGTGCCGTAATTTCTATTTTCAGATGGCCAGGGAAAGGATGACCGCACATGTCAGGCGCATTGCTCCGCACGGGTAACCTTCAGGAATTCAAGGCGCTGGGTGTCGATGGTCAGCCGGTGTACAGCGCCGCGCTGCAACTGCGCGAGGCCATTCGCCTGAAGATGGGGCGCGAAGCCTCCAGTTGCCTAGCCATTCCGCAGCCCAACGAAACCGGTGACCGCATCGATTGGTACGCGCCTGCAGAGGGCGACGTGATCCCCTGGTCGGCGGCCACGGTTGAGGAGCGCGCGAATGCCTATGCTCAGCTTGAGGTGATGCACGCCAAACTGGGTGCTACCAGCGAAAGCATGCGTGCTGACGCGCAGAACCGGGAAAAGCAGATATTCGGTCGCCTGCTGGAAAAAACCATTCACTTTCCCGACAGCGACCATGTCTACCTGGTCGATGGCAAGCCCGTCATCACCTTCTGGGGGTTCACCGATCACGCGGGAACCTATGATCACGACCCGCTGTTGTGTCTGCGTCCGCCTGTGCCCAGCGCTGCGCCAGTAGCACCGCTCGCGCCGCCCCCGCTGGCCGCCGCCGTGCCGGTTGAGGTGGTGAAGAAGTCGCGTTGGTGGCGCTGGCTGTGGCTGTTGCTCCTGCCACTGCTCCTGCTGTTGCTGTTGTTCTTGCTGCGCGCCTGTGCGCCAACGGTCGAGTTGCCACTCGGCCTCGATCGCATCGATCTGCCGGGATTGCCGGTGCATGAGCGTGATATCGGCGTGTTCGGTCGTGGTGGGTCGGTCGATGGCGCCGGGTCGGGTGCTGCTATCGATGGTCAACTGCCGGACGGACAAGAGTCTCCCGCTGCCGAGCAGGAGGAGGGCGCTGCTGCACACGACGAGCTCGATGCACCGGGCGAAGAACCGCCGCCGTCCGCGCCTGAAGATGCAGCCGCTGAGGAGCCACCAGCCGACCCGCCACAGGAGCAGCAGGAACCTCGCAAGCAACCGCCGGGACGGGACGTACCACAAGACCTGAGCATTCCCCCGCAGGCACTGGAAACCGGCTCCACTGAGTTCCTCAACGGTAACTGGAAAGCGGGTGCCGGTATTCAGGATGCGCAGACCGGCAAGCCCATGCAACTCGACTATGACTTCAAGGATGGCAAGGGGCAGGTCAAGGTGCGACGTGGTGATGGTGTCGAGTGCTCTGGTGCGGTGAATGCCGCGATGCAGGGCGGCAAGCTGGCGATCAACAACCAGGGGCAGGCTGCCTGCAACGATGGCAGCAGCTACAAGCTGCCGGAAGTCGTGTGCAGCCCGGATAGCCGTAGCGCTGCTGACTGCACGGGTAGTTATGAGAACAAGCAATTCCCCATGTCCATGAGGCAGGGCGTCGAGTAACAGGCCCTTGAAATTCCAGGCAGTTCCAACGGCCTGCCACGACCCGAGAACAGGGCGGAAAAACGCATCATGTTTCCAGAAAAGACCGACTACGAAGATAAGATCACCCTGATCATGGGCAGCGGTGTCCAGTTCCTGGATTTCGCCGTGACCCTTGAACTGCGCCGCGAACTACCTGGCGAGTTCGTGCGCCAGCGCAACGATGGCCCGTTGGCGCGGCTGATGTTCGATGAACGCAGCAACAGCTTTTTCCATCCGGCAGCCCCGGGCAGTCCTGTGAGCCCGGCCTACAGCGTAGCGGTCGACCAGTCGGTGCGTCTGCTCAAAGGGCTCTGGCTACCCTTGCCATTCTTTCGCTTCAGCCCACCTCGGCGTTTCGACGATGGCCCGTCGAACTGGGCGCGTATGCGTATCATCGAGCTCAAGGAGGGTGAGGATCCAGATGGTCATACTCACCGGGTGACCCTGGCCTTCGATACCAAAGTATTCGCCAGCCGCAGCGATACCGCCTATCTGGCGCCGACCAGTGACGATGTGCGAGCCGGCGCGGCATTTGCCCTGGCACATCAGGCCGACGAGATGGGCTGGTTCCTCGACCTGGCCTGGGTCGATGGCTGGCTACGCGAAGTGTTCACCGAGCAGGCGCAACTGCCGCCGATACGCATGCAGTTCGATGACATCGAGCACGAGTGTCAGGAGCTCTATCACCAGGCGCACTACCTCAACTTGCTGCACCTGCTCGGTACGGCGTTGCTGGTGCCGGAGCTCAAGGTGGTGTCCAACCGCGACAGCGACCTGCACAAGGCGATTCCGGTGGACATGGTGCTCGATGTCGGCAACTCGCGCACCTGCGGCATCCTGATCGAGGATCACCCGCAGGAGAATGATGGCCTGAGCAAGCGCTATGAGCTGGAACTGCGTGACCTGACCCAGCCCGAGCACGTTTATCCAGAACCTTTCGAAAGCCGTATCGAGTTCGCTCAGGCGGTATTCGGCAAGGATCACTTTTCGGTGCAAAGTGGCCGTCGCGAGGCCTTCCAGTGGCCGACCATCGCCCGCATTGGTCGCGAGGCCGGACGTCTGGCCAGTCGCCGGCGTGGAACCGAAGGCTCGACCGGCCTGTCCAGCCCGAAGCGTTACCTGTGGGACGAGGACAACTACGAGCCGGGCTGGCGCTTCAACTGCGCCTACGTCAAATCCGAAAGCGAGCCGCACGCCACTGCTGCGCCAGTCGCCGGGTTGATCAACGAGAAAGGTCAGGCGCTCTACAGCCTGCCCTTCGACGAACGCATGCCGGTGTTCCACCCGCACTATTCGCGCAGCTCGTTGATGACCTTCATGCTCTGCGAAGTGCTCGGCCAGGCATTGATGCAGATAAACAGCCCGTCGCAGCGTCTGCGCATGAGCCATTCGCGCGTGCCGCGCCACTTGCGCTCGATCATCCTCACCGTGCCGCCGTCGATGCCCAAGCCCGAGCGCGAAATCTTCGCCAAGTGCATGGAGCAGGCCATCGGCCTGGTGTGGAAGAGCCTTGGCTGGCACCCTGAGGACGATCCGATCAACATCAAGGACGCCAAGAGCCGCGAGACCGCTTGGCCATTCCTGCCGGAAGTGCATGTGCAGTGGGACGAGGCCACCTGCGGCCAGGTCGTCTACCTGTTCAACGAAACGCAGAACAACTTCGCCGGTCGTCCGGAGGAGTTCTTTGCCACCATGGCGCGTCCGGATCAGCCGCACAAGGATCGTCTGACCATCGCTTCGATCGATATCGGTGGTGGCACCACCGACCTGGTGATCACCGAATATCGGCTCGATGATGGCGTGGGCAGCAACGTCTATATCACCCCCTCGCAGCGTTTTCGCGATGGTTTCAAGGTCGCCGGTGACGACATCCTGCTCGACGTGATCCGCCAGTTCGTCTTGCCGGCATTGGGCTCGGCGCTGCGTGATGCGGGTGTCGACAACCCTGATGCGTTGCTGTCCAAGCTGATCGGCAGCGAGCCGCTGGCCGTGCAGGACGCCGTGCTGCGCCAGCAACTGACTCTGCAACTGTTCAGCCCTATCGGTCTGCGCCTGCTCAAGGCCTACGAACAATATGACCCGCTGGATGCCGGCACCCTGGTCAGAGGCACTTTCGGCGAACTGCTTGGCGACGAGCGTCCCACCGACGATGTGCTTGACTATTTCAGCAGTGCCGTACGCCGCCAACTGGGTAACGGCAGCGAGCCGTTCGACCTGCTGGCGACAACGCTCAACGTCAGTCTGCGGCGCATTCACGAGGCGTTCATCGGCGATCGCATGAACATCGGCAAGACCATTCAGGCGCTGTGCGAAGTTGTCCACAGCTACCCCTGCGATGTGCTCCTGCTCACTGGGCGTCCGTCGCGTCTGCCCGGTGTGCAGGCGCTGTTTCGCAAGCTGCTGCCGTTGCCGCCGGGACGCATCCTGCCGCTCAACCAGTACCGCACCGGTGGCTGGTACCCGTTCAACAAGCTCGACCGTATCGAGGACCCGAAGACCACGGCCGCAGTCGGCGCCATGCTCTGTCTGCTCAGCCGCAGCCTGCGGCTGCCCAACTTCTTCTTCCGTTCGGCGGCGTTCAAACCCTACTCGACGTTGAAGTTCCTCGGTCTGATCGACAATAACAACGTGATCAAGGACGGTAACGTCTACTTCCGCGATATCGATCTCGACGACCCCGAGTACGAGCTACCCGAGTTGACCTTCGATATGCGCGGCACCATGCGCCTGGGCTTCCGCCAACTGGCCAACGAACGCTGGTCTGCAGCGCCGCTGTACATCCTTAGCATCGAGAACCAGAAGCTGCGCGAGCAGGTCGCTTCCCAGGGGCTGGTGCTCAAGGTGCGCCTGGGCATCAAGCCTTCGCGCAATCCGGCTGAAGGCAGCGAGAGCTTCGAATTTCTTGGTGCCGAATCCAACAGTGGTTCGGTCAGCCGCTCGCACATTCGCCTGCGCCTCAACACCCTGTCCGACGCCGGGCTGGGTGAATCCCAATATTGGCTCGACAGCGGGAGCGTGTTTCGCAAATGAGTAACTCGCCTGAGCAACTGACCCGACACTGGGCCGCCATTCATGCCGGTGCCGGCGAGGCGATCCGCTGGATCGGCGACGTGCGCCGCAGCGCGCCACGCCTGGATAACGAAGCGGACGACCTGATCCTCAGCCTGCGTCGCGTGCGCAATACCGCCCGACGCCTGGGCGGCGTTTCCGGCCTGCCGATGACCGTGGGTTTCTTCGGTCTGTCCCAGGCCGGCAAGTCGTACCTGATCTCGACCCTGGCTGCCGGTGCCAACGGCAAGCTGGAGACTGATTTCGGTGGCAGTCGTCTGGACTTCCTCACCCATGTCAATCCGCCGGGTGGAGGCAAAGAGGCCACCGGCCTGGTCACCCGTTTCAGCCGTACTGCGCGCCCCGGCCCGGACGATTTCCCGCTGGAGCTGAAGCTGTTCGGCGAAGTGGAAGTGGCCAAGGTGCTGGCCAACTCCTTTTTCAACGACTTCAACACCGAGAAGGTGTCCTATCGCTTCGACGAAGCGGCCATCCGCCAACTGCTCAAGGAACTCGGCCAGCGCCGCCAGCTCAAGCCGGTGCCCGGAGTCAGCGAGGACGACGTGGTGGCCCTGTGGGACTACCTGCAAGGCAGTTTCCCGGCGTCGCTGAGTGGTCTGGCTGGGTACTACTGGCCCGTGGCCGTGGAGCTGGCGCCCTGGCTGGCGGTGGAGGATCGCACCCGGCTGTTCTCGATCTTCTGGGGTGAGATCAACGAGTTGAGCGAGGCCTACCAGAGCTTCGCCAGAACCCTGAGCAGCTTGGGTAACGCTGATCGCGTATTCGCTCCGCTCGATGCCCTGGTGCGGCAGACCGACAAGGGCCTGTCGCAGGCCGACAGCATCATGAACGTCGACATGCTCGAGCGCTTGGGCAAGGACAGCGACAAGCGCATCGGCGTGCGCCCATTCATTGACGGCGAGCTGCGTGCGTCGGTCGAGCTGTCCCTGGCGCAACTGGCCGCACTCACCGTCGAGTTGGTGTTCCCGTTGGTTGAGCCTACTAGCGAGCCGCTGTTCGAGCAGGTCGACCTGCTCGATTTTCCCGGCTATCGCGGCCGCTTGTCGGTCGAGTCGCTGGACGACGTGCGTCGCGCGGTGAGCAGCGACGAAGCCAGCCCGGTGGCGCAACTGATCCTGCGCGGCAAGGTTGCCTATTTGTTCGAGCGCTACACCGACAGCCAGGAAATGAACGTGCTGATCGTCTGTACGCCATCGAACAAGCAGTCCGACGTCACCGCTGTCGGTCCGGTACTGACCCGCTGGATCGACAAGACCCAGGGCGCCAAGCCCGAAGAGCGTGCTCTGCGTAAGCCGGGCCTGCTGTGGGCCATCACCATGTTCGACATGCGCATTGGTAGCGACTTGGACAAGGGCGAAGACTTGCTGCGCCTCGGTTGGGGTAGCGGCGGCATGATGAAGATGACCATGCTCGAACGCTTCGGCCAGTACACCTGGCTGCAGGAGTGGACGGCCGGTCAGCCCTTCGATAACACCTTCCTGGTGCGCAAACCGCGCATGAAGGTGACCTTCCTCGACGTGCAGGCTGGTGAAGAGATCGGTATCAACGCCGCTGCCCAGGATTCGTTGGGGCTGATGCGCAGTACCTTCGTCGAAGACGAAACTGTACAGCGCCACGTCAACCAGCCGCAGCAGGCCTGGGACGCGATGCTGGAGCTGAACGATGGCGGCATGGGCCGTATCAGCCAGTACCTGCGTGGCGTGGCGCTGCGCGAGGTCAAGCTGGGGCGTATTCGTGAACAGCTCGATGATGTACTGCATCTGCTGGATAACCGGCTTGGCCACTGGTATCAGGCAGAAGGCGCCGGCGAGCTGGAGAAGAAGCGCAAGATCGCCAAGCAGATCTTCGACGCGGTCTGGCCGCGGCGCATTCTGCTGGGTGAACTGTTGCAGAGAATGCAATTGCCTGACGATCTGGTTCGGGGTCTGTACCTGCGCGCCGATGACGAAGAACCTACTGCTCTGGTGAGCGATAGTGGGAGCAGCGGTGTTGTGAGCGGGGGGGCGCTCAACCTGGGTGATGACCTGGGACACGACGATGGTTTTGATCTGTTCGGCGACAGCGAGTCGGCGCCTCGCTCGTCGAGCAATACCTTGCCGCTGCGCTCCAGCGGTAGCGATGCACGTTTCGCCCAGGCCGTACTGCGTGAGTGGATAAGCCACTTGCGCCACCTGCCTGAAGACATGCGTCTGATGACCTATCTGGGCTTCTCCAAGCCAGCGGTCGAGGCTCTGGTTGATGAGCTCATCACCGGCGCTAGTCGCCTCGACCTACAAACACGCCTGCTGCAGGCCATCGTCAGTACCGAGCAGATTGGCACCAAACGCGAGCAGCTGGCCGGACGTCAGGTGCTCACCGCGAAAACCGTGCTGGGCGATTTCATCGGTTGGCTAGGGTTCATCGAGTCACCCCTGGAGCAGCGTCCTGACAGCCGCATCGAGCGTGGCGCCAAGCTGTTCCAGGCGCCGCCGGTTATCGTCCCGGGCAAGCTGCCGCAACTGCCGGCGCAACCCCTGGAACATACGCGCAACTATGTGGGCGACTGGCTGGTAGCGCTGGCCAAGATCGCTGAAGACAACGCCGGTCACAGTGCCGGCCGAGAAATCACACCGGAGCAGAACGAGACGCTGGGCAAGGTGCTCGCCACCCTGCATGCGGATCGGACGGAATAAGTCATGTTGAGAATCGAACTGAAGGCAGCGCAGAGCGGCCAACCTGGTCATGGAGAGCTGACCGTACATGGTTGGCAGGAGGGCAGTGACGCCCTCGAACTGACCGTGCAGCGCAATCAGGATGGCCGCTACCTCGGTGAAAACGGCGAATGGGATACCAGCCCATCCTGGCATACGCTCGATGGCTTGAACCTGGTTGATGAAAAACTCAGTGGCGAGGTCGGCCCCTGGCTGATCGACCCGTTGATGCTTGATCCTCAGATGGCCTACATGCTGCAACTGCGTAACGAGGACGGCAGCGACAAGGGTGTGCTGCGCATCCTTGGCAGCATTCTGTCCTCCAAGGCAGCAGGTAACTCGACGCATGACGAGAAGAAGGTTGAGCGCAAGGCCGAGCCGGTCATCGTGCCGGTTTTGCCAGAAGTACTGCCCGAGCCGCCTGCGCCTGAGCCCGAGGTGATTTCAGTACCCGTGCCTGAGCCGGTGGTTGTCGAAGCGCCGCCTGCTCCATCACCTCAGACCCCGGTGGCAAAGAAAGGCAGCAAGCTGCCGCTGATCCTGATCACCATACTGCTCATCCTGGCCCTGGCGGTTGCGGCCTGGTGGTTCCTGCTGCGCACGCCGTCGATCGATATCGCGCCAAGCGACACGCCGGCTTCAGTGGTAGGGGCGATGGCCGCGTGCAGTTCGCAAGCCCTATCTGATGCCAGGGAGGATCTGTCTTTCATCCAGGCCTGCCTGAAGTCCAATCCGTCCAGCGAACAGGTGTTGGAGGTGATCGCCGTTGCCAAGGATGCCAAGCGCTGTGGCGTGGTGCAGCGTCTGTATGCGCACAAGGCGCAGTCGGGCGATGCCGCCATTGCCTATGCCTATGCCCGCGAGTACGACCCGGCGCATTATGCCAGCGGCGGTTGCATCGAAGCGGCTGACGCTGAGACTGCGATGTATTGGTACGAGATTGCCGTGAACAACGACCCGGACAATCAGGACGCCAGCCAGCGGCTGGAGGAGCTGAAGAAATGACCGTGCGCACCGCCCCGGGCGTCAAACTGTTGTTTGCCGGCCTGCTGCTGAGCGCAGCAGCGCCACTGATGGCGGCAGACAAACCGCTGCTGCAGGAAGGCAAGAAGACCCTCTACCAGCGCGTGCTGACCACGCCGACCTGCCAGCTTGGCGATAGCGCTGGCGCTAGTGGCGGTAAAGCGCAGCCAGCATTCACCCGCTTTTACGTGTACCAGCGTGAGCAGGCAGGCAACGCCGAGTGGCTGAAGGTCGGCCCTGACAGCTATGGCAAGACCGTCGGCTGGATTAAGGGCGACTGCGCCGTACCGTGGAAGATGCAGATGACCCTGGCCCTGACCAACCCGGCCGGCCGTGATCCGCTGCTGTTCTTCCGCAACAAGGACAGCCTCGAACAGCTCTTTGCCAAGGACGACCCGGCGCCACTGCTCAAGCCGATCCTGGCCAACATGAAGGCCAATGGCCGTGATCCGGCGGTGGCTGCCCGCGAGCCGGATTACGCGGTGGATCTGACGAAGAATTTCTACCTGTTGCCGGTGCTGGAAGCCGAGGAAACCTTCACCGAGAAGGGTTTCCAGGTGCGCCTGCTCAACGTCGCTTCGGTGAGTGCGGCGGAGTCGGCCGACAAGCAGGGCGCGGACAAGAACGCCACGGCCGATGCCAACACCCTCAAGGGGTTCAGCGCCGCCGTGGTATTCGTCATCGACTCGACCATTTCCATGGGGCCGTACATCGACCGTACCCGTGAGGCGGTCAAGCGTATCTACGACCACGTCGAGCAGGAAAAGCTGCTGGATCAGGTCAAGTTCGGTCTAGTCGCCTACCGCTCCAGCACCAAGGAAGTGCCCAAGCTTGAATACGTCAGCAAGATGTACGTCGACCCGAGCACGGTCAAGGACGGTAAAGACTTCCTGGCCAAGGTCGCCGAGCTCAAACCGGCAACTGCGTCCAGCAGCAGTTACGACGAAGACACCTACGCCGGCGTGATGCAGGCGCTGGATCAGGTCAAGTGGAATGAGTTCGGTGCACGCTACATCGTACTGGTTACCGATGCGGGCGCAGTCGATGGTGACAGCAAGCTGTCGTCCACTGGCCTGAACGCCGAGCAGGTGCGCCTGGAGGCCAAGTACCGTGGCGTGGCGATCTACAGCCTGCACCTGAAGACCCCGAGCGGTTCGAAGAACCATGCCTCGGCCGAGGCGCAGTACACGGATTTGTCGACCAACGCTTTCCTCAATAAGCCGCTGTACTACCCGGTGGATGCCGGCAACGTCGAGAGCTTCGGCAAGATGGTCGACAGCCTTGGCGATGCCATCACTGCACAGGTCAAGGCGGCCTATCGCGGCGACATGGCGGCCGGTAGCGCGCTGGGGGCCGATGCGGAGTACGCCAAGGCGAAATCCGGCAAAGGTGGCGATACCGCCCTGGCCGAGGATGCCGAGCTGCTCGGACACGCCATGCGCCTGGCCTACCTCGGCGAAAAGACCGGTGCCAGTGCGCCGCCGGTGTTTCAGGCGTGGATCAGTGACCGTGACTTCGTGCGTCAGGATGTACCCACTACCGACGTGCGTGTGCTGATGACCAAGAGTCAGCTCAGCGACCTTAGCGATGTGGTCAAGCAGATCGCCGATGCTGCTAACGAAGGCCTGATCTCGCCCAGCGACATGTTCGAGCGCCTGCGTTCGGTGGCCGCGACCATGGGCAAGGATCCCAACCAGCTCAAGGACAAGACCATCAAGGTCGCCGACATGGGCCTGATGGCTGAATACCTTGATGGCCTGCCTTATCTCAGCGAGGTGCTCAGCCTCGACGAGGAAACCTGGAAAGGCATGGAAGGGCTTGAGCAGGAGAAATTCATTCGGCGCCTGAACACCAAGCTCAAGTACTACCAGCGCTACAACGCCGATGCCGACCGCTGGGTATCCCTGGCGCCGGGCAGTGACCCGCGCGAGCACGTTTACCCGGTGCCGCTGGAGGCTTTGCCTTAGGACTTGGGTCATGTTGCATATCGAGGACATGCGCATTCGCCGGGGTAGCGACTACCAGATCGTCTTGCCGCGCCTGATTCTTGGCCGTGGCGAGGTGGCGGCAATCACCGGCGCCAGCGGTTGTGGCAAGAGCACGCTGCTGGAAATGATTGGTCTGATCCTGCGTCCCGATGGGCTCGGCCAGTTCCGTCTGGGAGATGCCGATGGGCTGGATGTTGCCGCGCTGCTGCGCGATGACCGCCAGGCGCAATTGGCTGATATTCGCGCTCAGCGTTTGGGCTTCGTGTTGCAGAGTGGCGGTCTGCTGCCGTTTCTCAGTGTGCGGCAGAATATCGAGTTGCCCCGGCGCATGCTCGGTCTACCTGGCAAGAGCGAGTTGGTCGACGAGGCCATCTCTCGTCTGTGCCTGCAACCCTTGCTGGGCAAGCTGCCGGCGCAACTGTCGATCGGCGAGCGCCAGCGCGTATCTTTCGTCCGCGCGATCGCCCATGAGCCCGACCTGCTGCTGGCCGACGAGCCGACCGCAGCGCTCGATCCGCTGCAGGCGCAACGCTTGTTCGAGCTGATCATCGAAATCGTCCAGCGTTTCCAGATCGCCGCGTTGTTGGTTACCCACGACTGGGATCTGGTGCGCGATTGTGCGATCCGCAACATCGTCGGCACGCTGCAGGGTAGCGCCGTCGATGCCAGCGCCGACGGCACGGTGTTCCATGACGCGGCCTGAGACTCGCCCCCGTCTGCGTTTGCTGATCGAATTGGCAGCGCGTGACCTGTGGCACGACCGCAAGGTGTCGCTGTGCATCGTCGCCTCGCTGGTGGCGGTGATCGCGCCCCTGCTGCTGTTGTTTGGCCTCAAGCATGGCGTGGTCTCGCAGCTCAATGATGAGCTGCTCAGCGACCCGCGCAACCTCGAAGTGCGCATGCTCGGCAACTATGACTTGGCCGGCGGCTGGTTCGAGCGTTTGCGTGCCCAGCCCGGCGTAGGCTTCGTCATCCCGCTGACCCGTTCGCTGAACACCCAGGCCGACCTGCAGCGCGACAGTCAGCATTTTGTCGCTAATGCCGAAGTCATCCCGACAGCCAGTGGCGATCCGTTGATCGCCGCTTTGCCGTCGCCCGCGACGTTGGAGCAGGTACTGCTCAGCGCCAGTGCGGCGAGCCGACTCGGCGTGCAGGTCGGCGATACGTTGCGTCTGCTGGTGCTGCGCAAGCTCGATGGCAGTAACGAGCGTGGCGAACTGACGGTGACCGTGGGTGGGGTGCTGGAGAACAGCGCCTTTACCCGGCCGGCGGTGCTGGTGCACCTTGATCTGCTGGTGGCGATGGAAAATTTTCGCGATGGTTATGCCGTGCCGATGTTCGGCTTCCTCACCGGCGAGGTGGCGCCGGTGCGCGAGCGCTATGCCCGTGCGCGCATCTACGCCCGGGGCCTGGATGATGTGGCCAGCATTGCCAGTTGGCTTGATGGCGAGCGCATAGAGAGCAGCACGCGGGCGCGTGAGATCGAGTCGGTCAAGGCCATCAGCCATGTGCTCGGCCTGATTTTCGCGGTGATCGCCTGGACCGCGGTGATCGGTTGCGTGGCCTCGCTGGCCGGGGCCTTTCTCGCCAATATCGACCGCAAGCGCAAGGATCTGGCGCTGTTGCGTCTGCTTGGTTTTCAGCGTTCGGCTGCTGGCGCCTACGTGATGGTTCAGGCGGCGCTGCTCACCTGTTTGGCTTTTGCTTTGGGCTACGCTGCCTACCTGGTCGGCAGCCATGTATTCAATACGGCGCTGGGCGCCAACCTGGCCGACGACGGCTTCGTCTGCAAGTTGGAAAACATTCATATTTTGCTGGCCTTCGCCAGTGCATTGCTGATCGCCATCGTCGTGGCGGCTGTAGGAGGGTTTCGTGCGATCCATATTCAACCGGCTGAAAGCCTGCGTGACCTCTGAGCAGGCCTTGCTGGCAGCGGCGACGTTGCTGGCGCTGGGCAGTCTGCCGGCCCAGGCTGCTTGGGAGGAGAAGTACTACAACCCCAAACCGCTGGCCGATGACGTGATCCTGCCGATGCCGTGCGAGGGTTCGTTGGTGCTGCGTAAGGTACAGGTTCCAGTCGCCAGCCCGATGGGTGACTATGGCGTGACCCTCGGTCAGGACAGCGACGAGTGGGGCTACATCGAGCAGGCCCGCCCCAGCTATATCGCCGGTAGTTTCACGGTGCAGAAACCGGAACCGGGGCGCTATTACCTGCTGGCCAAGTACGAGTTGAGCGAGCTGCAATACCAGGCCGTGATGAACGATACCTGCCCGACGCCTTCGACCAAGCTGCGCCTGCCGCAGGTCGGCGTCAGCTGGTTCGACGCCACTGCCTTTGCCGACAAATACAGCCTGTGGCTACGTAAGAATGCCGCTGCCAAGCTGCCCAAGGAGGATGGCGCAGCGGGCTTCCTGCGCCTGCCGACCGAGGCCGAGTGGGAGTTTGCCGCACGTGGCGGCATGGCCGTTTCCCAGTCCGAGTTTCGCGATATTCGTTTCCCCACGCCGGATGGTGGGCTCGGTGCTTATGCGTGGTTCGCTGGTGCGCAGTCGGCCAATGGCAAGCTGCAACTGACCGGTTTGCTCAAGCCAAATCCGCTTGGTCTGCATGACGTTCTGGGCAACGTCGATGAGATGCTCTTCGAACCCTTCCGCCTGAACAAGCTCGATCGCCAGCACGGCCAGGCTGGCGGCTATATCGTGCGCGGCGGTAACTACCTGACGCCGCAGGCTGAGATGCGCACCGCATTGCGTCAGGAACAGCCTTACTACGCCAGCGCTGGCGAGCAGAACAAGCTCAAGACCGGCGGTGTGCGCCTGGCCCTGGTGGCTCCGGTGCTGACCTCGCGCGAGCGCATCAAGCAGGTCGAGCAGGACTGGAAGAAACTCGGTACTCCGGCAGCGAGCAAGGCCACAGGCAGCAAGGACAACAAGGACAACAAGGATCCGGTCGCGGAAATCGCCAGCATCGCCAGCGGCGTGCAGGATGACGCGCTCAAGCAGCAACTGGAAAAGCTGCGTGGCGATCTGCGTGCCAACACCCAGGCACGTGACGAGCAACGCGACCAGGCGATCCGCTCCGAACTGCAATTGGGTGCTTTCCTCTGCACCAAGCTCAAGGACGACGGCATGTTCCTCGATACTCTGGAAGGCAACTACAAGCGTAGTTGTGGAGCAGGTGAGGATGACCAGATGAGCCGCTGCGATGCGCGCAAAGAGCAGCTCGAAGGTCATCGCAAGGTGCTCGACTTCATGCTCAACTACTATGCCGACACGGTGGTCAGTGGTGCGCTCAACTACACCTCGGCCACCGTCGAGCCGCAAGTCAGTGTGGTGGCTCAACAAATGGCGGCGCGCAGCAAAAGCAACCTGCGCAGTTACCTCGACACCCACTGGAAGAATCTGAATAGCTACATGAAAAGCGGCAAGGTGGCGCGCAGTCAGTGGCTGGAATCCTGTAAATCCATTTAAGCGAAGGGCATGGACATGAAAGCAGTAGCGTTGTTGGATCAACGGATGAAATGGGTCGTTCTGGGTCTCGCTCTCGTATTGACTGGCTGTCAGACCACCGGCACGACGCCGGCTGCCAATCAGGCGCCGGTCGACCCACGGCTGGCCAACAGCAGTTCGGCGCAGTTCTTCAGCAAGTCGGGTTGGCAAGCCTGTGCCGGTGGCGCGGTGGTCGGCATGCTCGCCTGCCAGCTGGGTAACCCGAGCAAGAAGGCTCAGTGCATGGTCGCTGCCGGTCTGGCTGGCTGTGGCGTGGGCATGGGCGCCAACTACTATCTGGATAACCAGCGCAGCCAGTATGCCAACGCGGAAGACCGTCTTGATGCGACCATCGCCGACGTGCGCAAGGACAACCAGGAGCTGCAGATGCTCAGCGATACCGCGCGTAGCGTGATCGCCGATGACAAGCGCAAGATCGAGCAGATCAAGCAAGACATCGCCGCCAACAAGGTGCAGAGCGCCCAGGCGCAGAAGCAGCTCGCCGAGATCGATGCCAACACCGCCTACCTGAAGAAATCCCTGGCCGACGTACGCTCCAAGCAGCAGGAGTGGACCAAGGTTGCCGCCGCCGAGCGCAACAATGGTGCCCGTACCGATACCTTGGATGCGGAGATCGGCAAGATGCAGAAGCAGATCGCGCAACTGGAGTCGGAAATCGACCAGCTGTACCAGCAGCGTTCTTCGATCCGGCTCGGTTAAGAGTCTGTTCGCGACCTGAACAGACTCCGGGAAACGCTCGGTCAACATGACAGGTAGGGTGCGCTGTGCGCACCTTTACCGACCTTTTCGGTGTGCGCGGCACACTCTGCAGCGACAGCCTAATCAGGCTCCAAGGAATACGTCCATGCCTCCACTTCGTTCTTTTGTCCTACTGGCTGGCGTCGCCATGCTCGCCGGTTGTGCCGTCAGTTCGCAGGAATGCGACCCGCGTAATGCCGATGCCGGGTTCGCCACCAAATTCGGTTGCAAGACCCAGGGCGTCTACGCCCAGCGTGTCGAGGAGAAGGAAAAGATCCTGCTCGACGAGCAGAAAACCAACCAGTTGTTCCGTGATGTCTATGCCGCTATCGAGCAGGAGAAAGCGTCGGTCGGCAAGGATCTGGCGACCCAGCAGGCGCAGTACGCCTCCTTGAACAAGTCGCTGAACGCCCTGCTTGGTGAACTCAAGAATAAGGCCAAGGGCAACCGGCGCATCGAGGCAGAAATTGCTGCGCTGGAGAACGACCTGAAAAATATCAACCAGCAGGAGAATCCGGCCGTGCTGCAGAAACAGGTTGAGCTGCAGAAGCTGCGTAGCAAGGTTTCCAGCCTGGAAAGCGATCTTGGCCTGCGTTGATCATTGCCGTTACACCTGCATGCCGGTCGTTCCGCCAGCAGGCTTTTCCCTGACTACCTAAGCAGGAAGCTGACCGCCATGAAGCGAATCTCCCGCCTGTCCTCCCAAACCCGTAGCGCGGCAGATGCCCTGGCCGGTCATGGCGAACTCACGCAGATCCTGCGCCGGCACCTGCCGCCAAGCACGGCGACCCTGTACGCCAAGCCGAAGCAGGCCGAGGGTGATATCGTCGAGTGGTATTCGGATCTTGGCGGCCAGCCGGTACCGTTCAGCCAGTTGGATGAGAAGGAGGCGGCGCAGGTGCGCCACCTGCTCGACGAGCGACTGGCTTCTATCGAACAACTGGCCAGCCAGCTCGATGCGCAGGGTGGCGATGGTGTACGCCAGGCGGCTCTGTTGCGTGAAGCGGCCCGTTATCCCGACACCTCGACCCTGTATTCGCTCAATGGCCAGCCGCTGGTGACCTTCTGGGGCGGTGGCCAACCCCCAGCGCCACCGATCACGCCTGTTACCGCGCAAGCTGGTGCGTTACCGCCAGGTGCAGCAGCTGTGGTCAGCGAGGTGCCACGCAAGCGGCGCTGGTGGTTGTGGCTGCTGCTTGCCCTGCTGTTGCTGGCCCTACTAGCGGCGCTCTGGTGGTGGCTGTTCTGTCGTGAGCCGGAAACCCCGCCTGTGCCGGTCGAGTCTCCGGTGGCCGAAGAGCCGGCCGTGCCTGAGGAGGTTCCATCCGAGCAGGAGCCAGTGGAAGAGGATCCGGTGGTCGAGGAGCCCGAACCCGAGCCGGAAATTCCGCCGCCACCGCCGATTCCCGAGCCCAAGCCTGAACCAAAACCCGAGCCCAAGCCGGATCCTGCCGAGCTGCTGAAAAAACGTATCGATGGCATCGCCCGAGACTGTTCGGCCCTGCAGAAGATGCAGCGCGAAGAGCCGTTGCTCAAGGACAACGCCGCCCTGCGCGAGCAGGTCGAGCAGAACTTGGCGAAGAACTGCAAGGAGCAGTTGATCACTAATGCCAAGAACCTTTGCCCCGATGAGCGTCCGAAGGAGTTGGCGCCGGAGATGGTCATTGTCTTTGATGCTTCCGGTTCCATGGATATCAGCATGCTGGCCACACCCAAGGAAATCGAACAGGCAACGATGGTGCAAGGGGTTGCCAATATCGCCACGCAGCTGCTGCTTGGAACCAATGCCCCGAACACGATGGGCCATGTATTCCGTGAACCCAAGCGCATCACCACGGCGCGCGAGGCGACTATTGGCGTGGTGCAACAGTTGCCCAGTGATGCCAACGCCGGACTGGTGCTGGTGGAGAGCTGTCCGGGCGCCCGCAGCGTCGGCTACTTCGGTCCTGGCCAACGAGCAGATCTGCTGTCACGCCTGCGCACCGTGACACCGGTACAAGGCACGCCTCTGGCCGATGGCATCGCCAAGGCCGGACAGATGCTCGATGGGGTCAACCGCGAGTCGGTGATGCTGGTGGTGTCCGATGGCGAGGAGAGTTGCAACCAGGATCCCTGTGCGATAGCCCAGGCCTTGGCGCGCAGCAAACCGCACTTGAAGATCAACGTGGTCGATATTCTCGGCACCGGTGCCGGGAATTGCCTGGCGGCGGCGACCGGGGGCAAGGTGTTCACCGCGCGCAACGTCAATGAGCTGCAGATCATGACCAATCAGGCTGCGCAGGACGTGCTGCCGCCAGCACACTGCAAGCGCTAAGAACCAGGGCGGGCGCAAAGGGAGAGCGAGGCCAGGCTTGTATTGCGACGTGCCTGCTCACCCTCACGCTACGGTCAATTCCGGTCTGCGCCAGCATGTGCCTTACGGCAGCTCCAGCCCGCCACTGGCCTTGTGCAGGGCGCGCAGGTGTTCGCCCAGCGTCACCAGATTGGCCTCATTGGCCTCCAGTTCAGCCAGGCGCTCGGGTTGTAGCAGGTTGCGCACTTCGCCATCGAGCTCGTCGCTGAGTTGGCGCAGTTGCTGCTGACGCTCACGGCTGCTGATCTCGAGGCGCTCCCACTCCTTCTGTTGCGGCAAGCCGTAACCGCCTTCGAGTAGTTCGGCCGGACGGCTGAGGAAGCCGCTGTTGGCAAGGATCTGTTCAAGCGCGGCACCGGCCTTGTTCAGGCTCGGATCACCGGCGGCGCGGCCGGTCAGGTAGCGGCGCTTGAGTTCGTCCTGAGCCAGCAGCAGTTGCCTGCGCAGCGCGGCTTGCTCCAGCAACAGCAGGGCGGCGCTGGCGCGCAGGTCGGCCTTGGCGAACCAGTTGCGTCGCGTTTCGGCAGGTTGTTCCAGCCAGGTTTCGACGCTGTCCTGAGTGATCGGCAGGCGTTCGCGCAGGACGCGGAACATGGCCTGGTAGCGTTCGCGGAAGGAGTCGAAGCGATAGCCCAGGCGCAGCGCCTCGCGCGGCTCGTCGAGCACTGTGGTGTCGGCCAGCCCGCGTGCATCCATCAATTCCAGCAGGCCATTGGGCAGGATGCTGTCGAGGGCATGCAGGCGCGGATTTCCGGTGCCGCTGCGCAGTAGCTTGAGGGTTTCCACCGCACAGTTGTTGGAGACGAAGTAGTAGTCGCCGTCATAGCTCCAGTGCTGTTCGGCGGCGCGTACCACCAGTTGCTCGACCTCGTCGCGCGACAGGCGCAGCGGTACCGAGGCCAGGCTGCGCAGCTCGACCTTGGTGTATTCATCAATCACCTGCTCCAGCGGCAGCACGAACAGGCGTGAGGGGTAGACGCCGGTCAGGCCATCCCAGCTCGACAGTTGCAGGTCGCCGACGAAGGCACGGTAGGACAGCACCAGATGGTGGTCGAGATCCAGGCGGCAGTCCGGGCCACGTGGCCGGCCCGGTGCGCAGACCACCAGGCGCAGCATGCTGTGGCCCCAGCGGCTCATCCAGGCATCGTTGGCTTCGGCGAGCAGGTAGTCGACTTCATACACGCGCTCAGGGTCGAGGCGCCCCAGTGGCTGCAGGGCGAAGTCGCGCCCGGCATTGAGGTAGGGGTAGTCGTTGCTGCAGTTCTCGCTGGGCGGCGTCCAGTCGAAGTGCTCACGGAAATAGCGCGCCAGCGAGGGGCGGCGGCAGGCATAGCTGGGGTCGAGCAGAAAGTATTCGAGGTTGACCGCGACGAACTCCAGCGCGTTGGTCAGCTCGTAGCTGTCCGGGCTGCGTGCGATCTGGCCGTTGTCCAAATCGCGCGCGCCTCGCTGGCCGACCCGTTGCTGCCAGCCAGCCAGATCGAGCAGGCGCGGGTCGTCGCTGAGGGTGAAGCGGCGCTCGGTCTGGCCACGACAATCCTCCGGCAGCCCAACCGGGCCCATGGAGCTGACGCGCTGTCGGCATTGGCTGATGTGGCGGCGCTCGGCCGCAGACCAGAGGCGGGCGCGGTCGTAGAGGTGGGTCAGTTCATGCAGCAGGGTGGCCAGCAGTTCCTGGCGCTGGGTGCCGTGCGGGCGACCGGTGCGATTTTCTGCCGCCGAGCCATCGACCAGCTTCGGCAGCAGCTCGGCGTTGAGCTCGATGCCGCTGAAACGACCGACCTGGCCGTAGATCTCCGAGGGCAGTCCAGCGCGCCAACTGACCCTCACTTCTCGGTCCAGTTGCTGGGCGAAGCGCGGGGGCAATGCGGCCATCGCCTCGTCCAGCAGGGCCTGGCTCGCCTGGCGTTCGGCTGCGCCTAGAGCGCTGTCGTCCAGCGTCAGACGCAACTGCGCCTGGGCGAAGCCTGCGGCCAGCGCCAGCAGCGCGCCGCAGCACCAGGCGGCGAGGTGGGTCACAGAGCGAGAATGGCTTCGGCCAGTTGCAGATCGCTGGCAGCCTGCGCTTGCGGCAACTGCTGGCGGATGGTCTGCAGCGCAGCTTCCAGTTGCGCGCCGCGAATCTCGCCAGCGCTGGCGACGAAGCTGGCGGCATCGTCACGGGCTTGCACCACGGCTTTCATATCGCGCAGCGAGGTGGTGGTATCGGACGTGAAGTTGATGCTGCGATCCAGGGCGCGCACCACGATGTTGCTGGTGGCGACCACGGTTTGCGCCTGAGCGATACCGCTGAACAGGGCGCAGGCGGCGACGGCGATGACGAATGAACGACGCATGATAAGGAGCTCCGAGAACTGCAGAACGGACGATTTGACGTGGACAGGCCGGCGCGGTTCCCCGCGACCAGGCAGGTAGGCGAAGTTTACGGGGCCAGGCAGCGTCGGTCAGCAGCGAGCTGATCGATAGACGTGTGCAAAGTTTTCACAGGCTGAGGATGGCCTGAGCCAGGGCTAGGTCATCCGCCGTCGCCAGCGCGGCGTCATGACGGCGAATGTGCGCCAGGGCCGCTTCGAGTCGTACGCTGCGGATCGCGCCAGCGCTGGCGACGAAACTGGCGGCGTCATCGCGGGCCGCGCGCAGCTGTTTCATGTCGCGCAACGAGCTGGTCGCGTCCGAGGTGCCCTCGGCAGTGCCGGCCAAGGCGCCTCCCAGGGTATCGGTCGTCGCGACCAGGCTGCTGGCGCAGGCGGTGCCTGCCAGCCCTAATGAAAGAAGCGCTGCAATCAGGGATTTCTTCAGGTGCATATGGGGTAACTCCGGTAGGGCGGGGCGCTGTTCTGCCCGCATCCGCAGCTTAGCCCAACGGCATTCCTAGCTCCATTACTGGCTCAGCGCCAGAAGGGCTTGGCCAGTTCCTGCTCACGCTGAGCTGTGCTGATGCCGGCGTCAGCCAGTTGTTGCTCATTGAGCAAGGCAAGCTGCCGACGAGTGCAGCGGTTGCGTTGCCAGTGACGCAGCGTCGAGTAGAGGCCGAGCCAGTGCAGGGACTTGCCGTGTGCAAGTTGCGAGAGCGGTTCGTGAGTGCGGTCCATGGCGTTCTCCTGTCGAGAGACAAGGGTGGCAGCTCATGTTCTCGCAAGCGCTCTTAGGCGAGCAGATACAACCTGGGGGAATTGTGCGGGGGCAGTGGCGGTTTTATGGCAACTGTACTGCTCGCTCGGGCGATGACTGTTGCAGATAAAACGAAAGCCCCACCGCAACAGAGACGGTGGAGCTCTCAGAAGATCCCAACTTGGGATGGAGCAAAGCGGGGGTGTTAACGCCAGAACGGCTTCTGCAGTTCGACGTAACGCTGATTTTCGCTAATGCCAGCGTCAGCGAGCAGGCGGGCATCCAGTCGAGCCAGTTGACGACGGCTGACGATACGGCGCTGCCACAGACTGAGGGTGGCGATAACGCGGAGCAGCCAGGCCGATTTGTCGCTGGCAACGCTGTGAGTTTGAAGCAGGGCGGAACTGAGGGTACGTTCCATGGTGGTCATCCTTCCGCTTGTGGCGGCGCTGGTGTTTGCTTTCGATGGGCAAATTATCCCGAGCGCAGTGGTGGCTCAGTAGTCACAGCTGGATGAAATTGTCGTGCTATTAGATAGGTTGCTTTGTAACTGTTCGGTCAGTAATCGATATTACTGTACTGGTCATAAGTGAAAAGACTGGGTGCAACCGACTTCAGCGAGATTTTTAACTGGGTGCAACCCAATTATATTGGTCTTTTAAGCAGTACAGTTTGAAATTGATTTGCCGCGATGATTGACCTGAAAATCAGTTTTTTTGCTGGTTACATAAGCAGGAAACCCGGCACATGGCCGGGTTTCCTGTCTGACCGGTCAGGGCTTATTCCACAGCCTTGACCATGTCCTCGATCACCTTCTTGGCGTCGCCGAAGACCATCATGGTCTTGTCCATGTAAAACAGTTCGTTGTCCAGGCCCGCGTAGCCGCTGGCCATCGAGCGCTTGTTGACGATCACGGTCTTGGCTTTGTAGGCCTCGAGGATCGGCATACCAGCGATCGGCGACTTCGGATCGTTCTTCGCCGCCGGGTTGACCACGTCGTTGGCACCCAGCACCAGCACCACGTCGGTCTGACCGAGCTCGGAGTTGATGTCCTCCATCTCGAACACCTGCTCGTACGGCACCTCGGCCTCGGCCAGCAGTACGTTCATGTGGCCAGGCATACGCCCGGCGACCGGATGGATCGCATACTTCACGGTCACGCCGCGATGAGTCAGCTTCTCGGCCAGTTCCATCAGTGCATGCTGGGCACGCGCCACGGCCAGGCCGTAACCGGGCACGATGACCACGGTGTCGGCGTTGGTCAGCAGGAAGGCGGCGTCGTCGGAAGAGCCCGACTTGACGCTGCGCTGCTCCTGGCTGCCGCTGGCTGCACCGGCATCTGCATCGGCGCCGAAGCCACCGAGGATGACGTTGAAGAACGAACGGTTCATCGCCTTGCACATGATGTACGAGAGGATGGCGCCCGAAGAGCCGACCAGGGAACCGGCGACGATCAGCATCGAGTTGTTCAGCGAGAAGCCGATACCGGCAGCTGCCCAGCCCGAGTAGCTGTTGAGCATCGACACCACCACCGGCATGTCGGCGCCGCCGATAGGGATGATGATCAGCACGCCGATGACGAACGCCAGCGCCACCAGGATGGCGAACGAGGTGATGTCACCGGTGAAGGTGTAGACCAGGCCCAGACCGAGAATGGCCAGCCCGACGGCCAGGTTGAGCAGGTGCTGGCCCTTGAAGACCACCGGCGCGCCCTGGAACAGGCGGAACTTGTACTTGCCCGACAGCTTGCCGAAGGCAATCACCGACCCGGAAAAGGTGATGGCGCCGATGGCTGCACCGAGGAACAGTTCCAGGCGGTTACCGGCCGGGATCGGGTCGGCCATGCCGGCGACGATGCCCAGAGACTGTGGTTCGGCCACCGCGGCAATGGCAATGCACACTGCCGCCAGGCCGATCATGCTGTGCATGAAAGCGACCAGCTCCGGCATCTTGGTCATTTCCACGCGCTTGGCCATGACAGTGCCGATGCTGCCGCCGACCAGCAGGCCGGCGATGACGAAGCCCAGGCCCTGCACGGCCAGTTCGCTGCCCAGCTTGTGGATCAGGCCGACCGTGGTGACGATGGCGATGCCCATGCCGACCATGCCGAAGACATTGCCGCGTCGCGACGAAGTCGGGTGCGACAGGCCCTTGAGCGCCTGGATGAAGCACACCGAGGCGACGAGGTAGAGAACAGTGATCAGGTTCATGCTCATGGTCAGTGCTTCTCCGCCTGCGCTTTCGGCGCCTTCTTCTTGAACATTTCCAGCATGCGCCGGGTTACCAGGAAGCCGCCGAACACGTTGACCGCAGCGAGGGCCACGGCCAGGGTGCCCATGGTCTTGCCCAGCGGGGTGACGGTAAGCGCGGCAGCCAGCATGGCACCGACGATCACGATCGCCGAGATGGCGTTGGTCACGGCCATCAGCGGGGTATGCAGGGCCGGGGTGACGTTCCACACCACGTGGTAGCCGATATAGATGGCCAGCACGAAGATGATCAGGTTGTAGATGCCGTCGGAAATCAGATCCATGTCCCTACTCCTTAGCCGTTCTTGCGCACGACTTCGCCGGCATTGCACATCAGGCAGGCCGCGACGATGTCGTCTTCGAGGTTGAGTTGGAACTGGCCTTCCTTGTCGATCACCAGCTTGAGGAAGTCCAGCAGGTTGCGTGCGTACAGGGCGGAAGCGTCTGCCGGCACCAGTGCAGCCAGGTTGGTGTGGCCGACCAGGGTCACGCCATGCTTGACCACTACCTTGTCGGCCTCGGTCAGCGGGCAGTTGCCGCCTTGCGCAGCTGCAAGGTCGATCACTACGGAGCCAGGCTTCATCTCGGTGACGGTGGCTTCATGCAGCAAGGTCGGTGCCTTACGGCCCGGAATCAGCGCAGTGGTGATGACGATATCGGCCTGCTTGGCGCGCTCGTGCACGGCCTTGGCCTGACGTTCCATCCAGGACTGCGGCATCGGTCGGGCATAACCGCCCACGCCTTGGGCGCATTCACGCTCTTCATCGGTCTCGAAAGGCACGTCGACGAACTTGGCGCCGAGCGACTCGATCTGCTCCTTGACTGCCGGACGCACATCGGAGGCCTCGATCACCGCACCCAGGCGCTTGGCCGTGGCGATGGCCTGCAGACCGGCAACGCCGGCACCGAGAATCAAAATGCGCGCGGCCTTAACGGTGCCAGCAGCAGTCATCAGCATCGGCATAAAGCGTGGATAGTGATGGGCTGCCAGCAGCACGGCCTTGTAGCCGGCGATATTGGCCTGCGAGCTCAGTACGTCCAGGCTTTGCGCGCGGGAGGTGCGCGGTGCGGCCTCCAGGGCGAAGGCAGTGACGCCGCGAGCATTCATGCGCGCGATGGTCTCGTTGCAGAACGGGTTGAGCATGCCAACCAACACCGCTCCGGCTCTCATATGAGAGAGCTCGGCGTCGGTCGGTGCGACCACCTTGAGCACGAGGTCTGCGCCAAACGCGGCAGCGTCGTTGCCAATGGTCGCGCCAGCAGCCTCGTAAGCGCTGTCTGGAATGCTGGCGCTGATGCCGGCGCCGGCCTGGACGGTCACCTGATGACCTTGGCCGACGAGCTTCTTGATGGTCTCGGGGGTCGCGGCAACCCGCGTCTCCCCGGCATGGGTTTCGAGAGGAACACCGATGTGCACTTCTAATCTCCTGCGTGATCTTTTTTGTGAACCGGGGCACTGCGCTGGCGCGCCGGCGATTGGGGATCAGCACATAACCCGCCGGAGGTGGCGAGCGCGGCGATTGTGCAATCGAACGCAAACCCTTACAAGAAGTTATGGAGTAAAAAAAATGCATTACTACAAGTAATGGGTCTATGAGGGATTTTTATACTGTGTGCAGCCCGCGCAGATTCGGGCCGACAGCAGATTCTGCGCAGCTTGTAGGGCAGTATAGGCAGTCACGCGCTGGATGACCGCTGGTCGAATCGGGAGGAGTGTGGAGAGTAACGAACAACCCGTTCAGAATAGTGCTGTAGCCCGAAAGTAGTGGTTGCTGTGCACTTTTCCTGGAAAGGAATATGTAGTGTGACCGCTTGTTCGCTACGGGTTCTGTCTCTGGGCGTAACTATTCGCTGCGGGCTAAAAGCGATCTTGCTCCGGCGATGATCATGCGCCTCGGTAGGCATCGGCCTGAGCCAGGAGCCAGTCTCGAAAGGCCTTCAGTGCCGCTGACTCGGCCTTGCGTTCCGGCACCATCAGATAATAGGCGCGGTCGTTGTTTGGTACGGCGCGGTCGAGGGCAATCACCAGGCTGCCCTCTTCCAGTTCGCGCTGGATCAGAAAGGGTGGGATCAGGGCGATGCCCATCTCATGTTGAGCGGCCTGCGCCAGCATGGAAAACAGTTCAAGTCGCGGGCCGGTCATGTCGCGGGCCACATTCATGCCTTGGGCGGCGAACCACTGGCGCCAGGCATAGGGGCGTGTGGTCTGCTGCAGCAGTGGCAAGTTGGCGATGCTTTCGGCGTCGACTGGGGCATCGCCCAGCAGCGCCGGGCTGCACACCGGCAGCAGATGTTCGTGCATCAGGAAATGGGCTTCGGTGCCCGACCATTCGGCGTCACCATAATAAATGGCGGCATCGAAGTGAGTGTCGGCGAACAGGAAGGGGCGTGTGCGGTTGGTCAGGTGCACCGTCACCTCCGGGTGCAGCTGCTGAAAGGCACGCAAACGTGGCAACAGCCACTGCGTGCCAAAGGTCGGTACCACCGCCAGCTCGATGCTGGTGGTGCCCTGGTTGCCCATCAGTGCCAGGGTGTCGCGTTCCACTGCATCGAGTTGCGCTGCCACCTTGCGACTGTAGGCGACGCCCGCTTCGGTCAGCACGACGCCGCGCCGGGAGCGGCGAAACAGTTCGACATTGAGAAAGCTCTCCAGTCCGCCGATCTGCCTGCAGATCGCGCTCTGCGTCAGGTTCAGCTCGTCGGCGGCCTTGGTGAAGCTTTGGTGGCGAGCGGCGGATTCGAAGGCGACCAGGGCAGCGGTGCTGGGTATCTTGCGACGCATGTATGCAAAAGCCTCACTCGTAAGCGATAAATCTAGATGAATAAACTATCTCGGAGTGAGAAAAATGCACAGGTCTGTGCAGATTCTGCGTTTGTCCTCTGCTCGAAGCCGGCCTAGGATCAAAACCATTCGGGGTTGGCTGGACCGACCGCTCACTTCACCGCTTCGAGGTTTCTCGCAATGGCCAAGGCAAGCTTCAACTGGATCGACCCGCTGCTGCTCGATCAGCAACTGACCGAAGAAGAGCGCATGGTGCGTGATAGCGCCCAGCAGTTCGCTGACGACAAGCTGGCGCCCCGCGTGCTGGAAGCCTTCCGTCATGAGCAGACCGATCCGAAGATCTTCCGCGAAATGGGCGAAACCGGCTTGTTGGGTGCGACCATTCCTGAGGCCTATGGTGGCAGTGGCCTGAACTACGTGTGCTATGGCCTGATCGCCCGTGAAGTGGAGCGTATCGACTCCGGCTACCGCTCGATGATGAGCGTACAGTCCTCGCTGGTGATGGTGCCGATCAACGAGTTCGGTAATGAAGCGACCAAGCAGAAGTATCTGCCCAAGCTCGCAAGTGGCGAGTATATCGGTTGCTTCGGCCTGACCGAGCCGAACCACGGCTCCGATCCCGGCTCCATGGTCACGCGCGCCAAGAAGGTCGACGGCGGCTACCGCCTGAGCGGTAGCAAGATGTGGATCACCAACAGCCCGATTGCCGATGTCTTCGTGGTCTGGGCCAAGGACGATGCCGGCGAGATCCGTGGCTTTGTCCTGGAAAAGGGCTGGGAAGGCCTCTCCGCTCCGACGATTCACGGCAAGGTGGGCCTGCGCGCGTCGATCACCGGCGAGATCGTCATGGACAACGTGTTCTGCCCCGAAGAGAACGCCTTCCCGGATGTACGCGGCCTGCGCGGCCCGTTCACCTGCCTGAACTCCGCCCGTTACGGCATCAGCTGGGGCGCACTGGGCGCCGCCGAGTTCTGCTGGCACACCGCGCGCCAGTACGTGCTCGATCGCCACCAGTTCGGCCGGCCGCTGGCGGCTAATCAGCTGATCCAGAAGAAGCTGGCCGACATGCAGACCGAAATCACCTTGGCTCTACAAGGCTGCCTGCGCCTCGGACGAATGAAGGACGAAGGCACTGCAGCGGTGGAAATCACCTCGATCATGAAGCGCAACAGCTGCGGCAAGGCGCTGGATATCGCCCGCATGGCGCGCGACATGCTCGGTGGTAACGGCATCAGCGACGAGTTCGGCATTGCCCGTCACCTGGTCAACCTTGAAGTGGTCAATACCTACGAGGGCACCCATGACGTGCATGCGCTGATCCTCGGTCGCGCGCAGACCGGCATCCAGGCGTTCTTTTGAAGGCTCGCGCCTCTCACTGATCCATGGTGCGCGTGGCGCACCCTACGGAGAAGCTCATGTCCGGTGCACTGTCTCATATCCGCGTGCTTGATCTATCTCGCGTGCTAGCTGGCCCTTGGGCCGGACAAATATTCGGTGACCTCGGTGCTGAGGTGATCAAAGTCGAGCGTCCGGGCTCGGGCGACGACACCCGGCACTGGGGGCCTCCTTATATAAAGGATGCCGAGGGTAATGACTCGCGTGAGGCAGCCTACTTTCAAAGTGCCAACCGCAACAAGCAGTCGCTGACCCTGGATTTCACCCAGCCCGAAGGCCAGCGCCTGGTGCGTGAGTTGGTCGCGCAGTGCGATGTGCTGCTGGAGAACTTCAAGGTTGGTGGCCTGGCGGCCTATGGCCTGGATTACGAGTCGCTGAAGGCGATCAACCCGCGTCTGATCTACTGCTCCATCACCGGCTTCGGTCAGAGCGGCCCCTATGCCAAGCGTGCCGGCTATGACTTCATGATCCAGGGCCTCGGCGGTCTGATGAGTCTGACTGGGCGCCCGGAAGGCGAGGAGGGTGCCGGCCCGATGAAGGTCGGCGTGGCGCTGACCGATATCCTCACTGGTCTCTACGCGACTGTGGGTGTGCTGGCCGCGCTGAATCAGCGTGAGCAATCCGGTGTGGGTCAGCATATAGATGTGGCCTTGCTTGATGTGCAGGTCGCCTGCCTGGCCAATCAGGCCATGAACTACCTGGCGACAGGTGTATCACCCAAGCGCCTGGGCAATGCCCATCCCAATATCGTGCCCTACCAGGATTTTCCTAGTGCCGATGGCAACTTCATCCTTGCGGTGGGTAATGATGGGCAGTTCCGTAAGTTCTGCGAAGTGGCGGGTATTGCGAACTTTGCCGATGACCCGCGCTTTGTCACTAACAAGGCCCGGGTTGCCCATCGTGCCGAGCTGATCCCGCTGTTGCGCCAGGCCACGGTATTCAAGACCACCGCGCAGTGGATCGAGCTGCTGGAAAAAGCCGGCGTGCCCTGTGGGCCGATCAACGATCTGCAGCAGGTGTTCGCCGACCCTCAGGTACAGGCGCGAGGTTTGCGTCTCGACCTGCCTAATGCCCTGGGCAGCAGTACGCCGCAGGTCGCCAGTCCGCTGCGCCTGTCTGCGACGCCAGTGGCCTATCGTTCGGCTCCGCCACTGCTGGGCCAGCACACCGAAGCCCTGCTGCAGAGATTGCTGGGCATGAGTGAAACGCAGATTGCCGAGCTGCGCGAGGCAGGGGTGATCTGAGCCTCTATATATAGAGGTGGGGGGATTGATCCGATTTACGCAATTATTTGCATGTCAGGGGTTTACAGCTCGCCGTGCTGATGTAGAATGCGCGCCACTTCAGCGATGAAGCGCTTCAAAAACTGCTTGTTAATCAATAAGTTAAGTTGAATGAAGGGCTTGCAAAGCTGGGTCTGGCGTGTAGAATGCGCGTCGGTCGACAGGGTGGTGGTAAGGCTCTGTTGGTGGTTCGGTCGAATGGATCGAAAGCGGTAGAAAAGAGGTGTTGACAGCGGTTTTGAACGCTGTAGAATGCGCCTCCCGCTGGAGAGAGGAGGTTCGGATCGAAAGCGCAAGTGGTTGAGTAGAAAGAAGTTTCTCCGGAAACAAAATCGAAAAACAGCTTGACAGATAGAGGGGCTGCTGTAGAATGCGCGCCTCGGTTGAGACGAAAGGCTTAA
>Ga0308008_1000071_pt1 | contig 54735 bp, 56 predicted proteins | sample Neamet125_FD_203140 | JGI IMG/M metagenome (GOLD analysis project Ga0308008, IMG submission 203140) | Marine microbial communities from water near the shore, Antarctic Ocean - #125 | ecosystem: Environmental > Aquatic > Marine > Unclassified | place: Southern Ocean | collected 2014-07-24
ATACATTTGAGCATACTAAATGGTACGAGTCCGATGATTGGTGTAAAGAGATCGTTAATTGGTTAATATCTGGAGAGATGGATAAAATTGACAGACAAGATGGTGTTGATGATGTGTTTTGTATAGGATTAGGAGAAGATGGACAAGTACATTCTGTAATAGGAGATTATTATGATTATGTAGAACGTGTGTGTGATATTAACTTAATAGATTAATTAAATTGAAATATATGAAAGTAAAAGAATTGATAGAAAAACTACAACAATGCGATCCTGATTTAGAAATCAATACTTACAGAGATGATTTTGAATGCGATGCAACAAATTACTGGGTAACTGATATTCAGGAATATAAAAAAGGTAGTAGTGGACATGAAGAAGATGGCGAGGTTTTACTGATAACCTCAGAATAATTAGGAAATGTAAATTAAATGTATTAATATTGAACTTAAATTAAAATTATGAATAAATTAAATCAAAAAGAATTAGAAGAATTAGAAGGGCTTAAAGAGAAATTGTTTAAAGATGCGACATGGAGTTTACTGGTTAATCCTCTGTATTCTACTATGGTATCTAGGTATAATTACTTGGTAATGAAGAATATAAATAGTTTATTAACTTTAGATAAATAAATAAATATATAATTATGACAAAAAAAGAACATAACAAAATTGATCAGTTTGCTTCTACTATTGTAAGAAAAGTAATAGATAAGAAAAAATCTGATACAAAAAAAAGCAAAGAAAAAACTGACAAACCTAGTGAATGCTACATACAATTTAATCATGCTAGTTAGTAAATGTTGTGGTGCTGACTATATGGATATAGAGGATAGTTATGGAGATGCTCAAGTAGTATGTAAAGATTGCGAGGATATATGCGAAACACAAAATGAGTATGACTATGATGATCTAATGAGGGGAGAAAGAGCAGAAGCTGATGCTGATGATAAAAGATTAGGATTATGAAAGTAAGAAAAGTAATGTATTATAGTGGAAAGCCTTTATACAATGATTGGATAATATATATATATAGTGAGTATTCTAAATTATATAAATTATGAAAGAAGTATACCAGTTGATGATAGATGAAAAGATGAAAGAAAACCCCAACAAATCATACATACAATGGCTTCAAAAACTTAATGAAGCTATATTGAAACAAATTATAATAGATAATTACAGAAAATAAGGGTAATTAGGCGAGATCAATTTTTAAGGAATACTGCATGGCGTGTATCCTACCTTTTTTTTAACTTAAAATAGCTGGGAATAATCCCTAATCTTAATGGGTACATAAGAGTATCCTTTAATATTAAATGTTTAGTTATTTTAATAGCATAATGGGAGAGCATAAAGGCACAAGCCAACAATCAGTTAATACTATTGCTCTCCTTTTGTGTTAACCCTAAATCAAATGAAAAAAGAAACAAGACAAATAATACAAGATCTTAAATATTTAAACGAAAATAATAGTTTAATTAAACAAAATACCATAGATTTGGATAACTATTTTAAGTATTCTGGAATGCAAGAATATCAAGATAACATTATATCTATGACTCCAAGTTATAGAAAAAAAGATGTAAATAAAGTAGCTAAAGTTTATAATGACATGAGTAGATACAAATTAAAAGATTACAGAAAGTATGAGTAAAGAGATCCAAGTTCCAAATTATTATATAGGAGATACATATAGAGAAGGGTATTATCAAGCAAGATATGTAGTAGAAGACTTTAATTGCACATGGAATATTGGTAACGTTGTAACCTACTGTTTGCGTAGTTCAGAGAAGCATGAATCTCCAATAGAATGTTTGCAAAAATCAATTAACCATCTCAAGTTTGAGATAGAAAGGTTAGAAAAATTAAATAAAAAGAAAAAATAATGAAACGAGAAATATTTGACAACTACGCATCTGCAATAGCAGAACAATTCCATCTTACTCTTGATGAAATGTTTACAAAAACCAAGAGGAGAGATAGTGTTGAAGCAAGACAAATGCTATATTTTTTAGCCAAAGAACGCCCAATCAGACTATCATACATAAGATTATTTATGGAAGAGAACGGACATCCAGTAACACATTCTACTATTATACATGGATACAAGAAAGCAAAAGAATACATAAACAAAGATGAAGACTGGAAAAACATAGTAAATGAGTTACAAAAAAAGAATGTATAGTATAGAGGACATATATAGCCAGGCTTTACAAGACGATACATTATACATGGAAAGGAATAATAATGTAAGCATGATCAATATTGGTATTAAAATACAAAAGTTTCCTAGCAAGACAGAGATATTAAATTGCTCAAAAAACGGAGATTATTTTCAAGAATTAACAACAGATGAATACAATACCTTTTTTACTTATGGATGGGTTATTGGTTGTTTAAAGATGGCTGTAAATAATTGTGTCAGAAAATTAGACATGATACAGAAAAATATGCAAGAGGAGGTAAATACGAGGAAGAACGATAAGTATATTAAGAATTTAAAAACAAAACGGGAGTTTGTTATGAATAAGTATTCTTACCATACAAAAAAACTAATCAAATTAAATAACAAAAATGGAAAATTATTTTAAAAAGTTGTCAGCCATCAACGTAAAAGGAATGGCTGAAAAAAAAGGAAGGTTTAACTATTTGTCATGGGCAAACGCATGGGCTTTGATAAAGGAGAATTATCCTGAAGCAAACAGAAAGGTGTATGAAAGTGAGCATACGGGATTAAACTATTTTACAGATGGAAAAACAGCCTCTGTCAAGGTAGGAGTTACAGTTAATGGTATTGAACACATAGACTACCTTCCAGTAATGGATTACAGGAACAGTTCTATACCTATTGATAAAGTTACCTCAATGGATGTAAATACCACAATACAGAGATCAACTACTAAAGCTATTGCTATGCATGGACTGGGAATATCTATATTCAAAGGAGAGGATCTTGTTGACATAGCCACACCACCAGCACCACCTAAACCAATATCAGTAGTTCTTGACTTAGGAGATGTTGATATGAAAAAAACTCTTGACTGGATCGCTTCAAACAAATCAATGGGACTACCTAAGATAGTTAAAACATTAGAGCAGAAATACAAGATAACTGCAAAAGTAAAAAAGGAGATTGCTAATATTATAAAAGATTAAGCTATGATGACTAAAAAACAAATGGATTCAGATGATATGGATATTAGCAGACACCTAGAAATTCTCATGAATTTAAAAGATGATGAGAAGTATTACGGAGAATATGGAAAAAAATGGCTTTCTAATTCTGATATTTATTCATTACTAAATAATCCTAAAGAGTTTAATAAGCCAAAAAAAGAAACAAAGGCGATGCTTGAGGGAAGGTATTTTCATACTGCTATGTTAGAGCCTGAAAAGTTAGATAGCTTTATAGTTGTTGATTTAGCTAGTAGAAATTCAAAAGCATATAAAGAATTTTCAGCAGAGCATGATGGTAAGATGTTTTTATTAGCACCTGAAGTGTTACAGCTTGATAAAGTTGTAAACGCTATGAAGTCTAGCTTTGATTTACATCAGCAAATATACGAGGAAACCAATAAGTTTGAAGTACCAATGGTTAAAACTATTGAGGGAATTAAATGGAAAGGTAAGGCAGATATTGTAGGTACTCATAAGCTAATTGATTTAAAAACCACCTCAGATATAGCTAAGTTTAAATACTCAGCTTCTAAGTATAACTATGACAGTCAGGCGTTTATATACGAAGAGCTGTTTGGAAAGCCTTTAGAGTTTTATGTAATAGACAAGACAACACATCAGCTTTCAGTGTTTACACCTGGAGAGGAGTTTCTTAAGAGAGGGGAAGCAAAGGTAAAAGAAGCAGTAAGAATATATAATGAATTTTTTAAGGAAGGATGTACTAGCGATATAGATCAACATATTAATTATGAAATACTTTAAAAAACTATTATCTTTTTTTAAATGGAAAAGAGAGGTATTTACAGTAGAAGTTCCAACTACTTGTAAAGATGAACAGTCTAAGCATAGGCTTATGGCTGACATACTAGAAATTTTGGAGCAAGAAATTAAATTACACTAAAATGGAAGAAAAAATTTATGTAGGATCAGGTAAGTCAAAGTTTGATGGAAACCTAGTGTCTTGTAGTTTGTGTTTGACTGATTTACCAGTAGAGCATATTTACGAGTACAACAATAAGAAGTATATAAAACTTAACGTACAAAAGAAAAAAGAAGAAGATCAATACGGTAAGTCGCATTCTGTTTCTGTTGACACATGGAAACCTGAAGCCACAAAGGCGGTAGCACCTCCTGTTGAAGAAAAGGATGACCTCCCTTTTTAAACTTGTTTAGAGAGGTTATTACAGAAAGGGGGAGTTTTATCAGCTTCCCTTTTCTTTTACACAAATACAATTTAATGAAATAGAACACAGCAGATGGAGATTACAATATTTAAAGACATAAAAGACACCTCTCAACCATTTTATAGAAATGTTGGGTTAGTTTTAGAAAGAATAGAGAAAGGAAATTCTAAGGAAATAGTAAAAAAAATTAGATCTAAGAAAAATAAAGAAGAAAGGAACGACTTAAAGAAACAATTACCTGCAATATGTTTTAGTGGTAACTTTACAAAAAGGAATGACGCCTCACTTACCGAACATAGTGGATTAATTTGTTTAGATTTTGATGGATACAAGTCAAGTAAAGAATTATTGCAAGAAAAAGAAAAGCTAACTAAGAATAAGTTTGTATTTTCTGTATTCATATCTCCTAGCGGTAAGGGATTAAAAGTTATAGTAAAAATACCTAAAGATGTAGATAATCATACAAATTATTTCTCTTCATTAAACACATATTTTAATTCACCATATTTTGACACTACCTCTAAAAATATATCTAGAGTTTGTTATGAGTCTTACGATCCATTAATACATATAAACATTAACTCTAACTTATGGGAGAAAATAGATGAAATAGAATTTGTAGAACTTAACAAGTATAAAGACAAGCCTACAATACCAGTAATAGATGAGAATAAAATTGTAGAGATACTTATGAAGTGGTGGGAAAAAAAATACGGATTAAAAAATGGAGAAAGAAACAATAACGTATTTATATTAGCATCAGCATTTAATGACTTTGGAGTTCCTAAAAATTTAGCTGAATTTATCATGGGTAATTTTGATTCTAAAGATTTTAATATAGCAGAAATTAGGAGGACAATTAATTCTGCCTATGCTCATGTCCAAAACTTTGGAACTAAATACTACGAAGACCAGGATAGGGTTAACCTAGTCAAACAGCAACTTAGACGGGGGGTGTCAAAAAAAGAAATCCGATGTCAATTAGAAAGCGAAAAGATTGATGTCGGAGATATTGATGAGGTCATAATTCGCCTGGAGGAAGAGCAATCAAACCATAAGTTTTGGACAAAGAATGAAAAAGGAGTAATTAAAATAGTACACATACTTTTTAAGAATTATCTGGAAGACAATGGGTTTTATAAGTTTAGTCCTGAAGGGAGTAAGAGTTATATATTTGTAAGGGTAACAAACAACTTAATTGACCATACCTCTGAAAAAGAAATAAAAGATTTTGTATTATCATTTCTTTTAACAATAGACGATCTTTCTGTTTACAATTACTTTGCTGAGCAGACAAGATATTTTAGGGAAGAGTTTTTAACTTTAATATCATCTATAAATGTATTTTTTATAGCCGACACTAAAGATGTTTCTTACCTGTACTATATGAATTGTGCAGTAAAAATTACAAAGAATGATATAATACTTATTGACTACCTAGATTTAGGAGGCTATGTTTGGAGAGACCATGTTATAGATAGAATTTTTACATTGTGTCAGGTAGGAGATTGTAATTACAAAACATTTATCTCAAATATTAGCGGAGAAGATGATAGCAGAATAATCTCAATGGAATCAACCATAGGATACCTACTGCACGGATGGAAAAACTTATCATATTGTCCTGCTGTAATACTTAATGATGAAATTATATCTGACAACCCTGAAGGCGGTACAGGTAAAGGGCTGTTTATGAACGCCTTAGCTAAAATGAAGAAATGTGTTACAATAGATGGTAAAAGTTTTTCTTTTGAAAAGTCTTTTGCATACCAGTTAGTTTCAGCAGATACTCAAATACTTTGTTTTGATGATGTAAAAAAATCTTTTGATTTTGAAAAGTTGTTTTCTGTTATTACGGAAGGGCTAACCCTTGAGAAGAAAAATCGTGACTCTCTGAAAATACCATTTGAAAAATCTCCTAAAGTTGCACTAACAACAAATTATGCTTTGAGAGGAAAGGGATCTTCATTTGAGAGAAGAAAATGGGATCTAGAGTTGGCTCAATTCTATACTAAAGACTTTACGCCTCTTGTTGAGTTTGGTAAACTAATGTTTGGAGAGTGGGATGATAACGAGTGGTGTCAGTTTGATAACTACATGATAACCAACCTTCAGGTGTATTTAGACAAAGGTTTAGTTAGGGGTAATTTTGTCAACAAAAAGATAAAAGATTTATCCAGTGAAACTAATCATGAGTTTATAGAATGGTGCGGACTTGTTAGTAACTCACAGCCTAATGATAAATTAAAACCTAACAACAGAGTTTATAGAACAGAATTGTATGATGATTTTGTAGAAGAATATCCTGATTATGCTCCTAAATCTAAATTTACCGTTCCAAGACGTAGGTTTTATAATTGGGTAAAAGCATACTCTTTATATAATTTTGGTACTGAACTTGAAGAAAGTAGAGATTTAGGGGGAAGATATTTTATTTTTAAATCTAATGATTAAATATAGGGACTATCAGCAGAATATAATAAACAAGTCTGTTGAAATTTTTAAGACTAGCTCTTTTGTTTATTTAGCTATGGAGGTTCGTACAGGTAAAACCCTGACTAGCTTAGGAATAGCTAGTAAATTAGGGTTGCGTTCTGTTTTGTTTATTACTAAAAAGAAAGCAATATCAAGCATTGAAGAAGATCATGATCTTTTAAAGCCAGGATATGATCTTACAGTAATAAATTATGAAAGCGTTCATAAACTTCCTAAAAACAAATACGGAATGATTATATGTGATGAGGCTCATTCAATGGGAGCATTCCCAAAGCCTAGTAAAAGAGCTAAGCAAGTTAAAGAACTTATACAATACTCTAGCCCTTATGTTATTCTTCTGTCTGGAACTCCTACACCAGAATCTTTTAGTCAAATGTATCATCAACTTTATGGTATACCCAATAATCCTTTTATTAGGTGTAAAAACTTTTATGCTTTTTCAAAGTTATATGTTAATGTAAAACAAAGAAAGATTAATGGTATGTTTATTAACGATTACTCCAATGGTCTTAAAAAAATATTAGACCATATAGATCCTTATGTAATAAACTACACACAAAAATTAGCTGGATTTAAAACTGAAACAACCGAAAAAATACTATATGTAGATTTAAAGGAGTCTACTAATAAAATTATTAAAAGGTTAAAAAAAGACAGAGTAATAGAAGGTAAGGAGGAATTGTTGCTTGCAGATACGCCAGCCAAACTTATGATTAAAGTTCATCAATTATGCTCAGGGACTATTAAATTTGAAAGCGGAAACTCTAAAATAATAGATTATTCAAAGGCTGAATTTATACATAATAAATTTATAGATAAGAAGATAGCTATCTTTTATAAATTCACACAAGAGTTTAAGGCTTTAAAAGAAATTTATAAAGATCAGATTACTAACGATTTAGAAGAATTTAAATCTACAGACAAATGTATTGCTTTGCAAATTGTTTCAGGAAGAGAAGGTATTAGCTTAAAAGAAGCTGAGTGTTTAGTTTATTATAATATAGATTTTTCAGCTACATCTTACTGGCAAAGCAGAGATAGAATGACAACTAAAGAAAGAAGACATAATAATATATTTTGGATATTTAGTAAAGAGGGAATTGAAAACGATATATACAAAGCAGTCGTTAAAAAGAAAGACTATACGCTTGCTCATTTTAAAAGAGATTTGTTAGATTTGTAATATGACAGAGCAACAGATCCAAGCAAAAAGGATTAGCCAACTGGAGGACGAAGGGTATTATGTTATCAAGTTAACCATGACAAACAAAAATGGTATTCCTGATTTAATAGCTATTCCAAAGAACTCAGATGTATTGTTTTCTGAAATAAAAAAACCTAAGGGTAAGTTATCAGTTATACAACAATTTAGATTAAAGCAGTTAAATGAACACGGAATTAAGACAGAAGTATATAGAGGATAAGGGGTATGATGTAGATGATTCTTTCATGGATGAGCTGGGGAAATTTGATCTTTATACCGCATTAAGAATAGCAAGGTTCATAGAACAAAATTTAAAATTAATGCCTGTAAATCATTTTACCTCTTACGTTTTAGGGGGTTGTATTGTTCATAGCATTGGAGAGCCAATTACATTTGCTTTAGAATTTGTGAGGATAAAAAATGAGTTTACTACCTTAACAGACGTAACATTAATTAGCATGGACGAATACTTAGATCTTATGCTTTTAAATTGTTATATAAAAAACCCAAAATTAATAGGCTGAGTTAAATATTTTTTTATATTTGATAAAACCAAATCAAATGCCTAGAGTAGCACCAGAAGACACCCCTATTATAAGCCACATCACCTATGTAACTGACGCTGTACATAAATTCGGAGATGAGCTTTACGAAGATTTAATGGATAGAGAGCATGAAAATGCAAAGAAGAAGGCACAAGATTTAATTAAAGTTTTGGCTGACCTAATTCAATCTCTAACAGATGAAATCTAAAATAAAAAAACAAAGCAAAGAGTACGGGAAAAGATTAAGACTCTCCAAAGAAGAGGTAGACGTTATATTACAAAAAAGAGCAAATCCTTTAGAAAATATAAATAACAATACAGCATTAGATATTCATTGCGAAAACAGGGGTATTGATAAGAATGATATTGTAAGTGTTAAGCACTGGCAGAGCGGGGGCGGAGAGTATAGATTTTCTATTGTAACTAAAGAAAACTTAGACCTAGATGAAGATCAGTTGTTTGGAAAAGTAAATGATTTTATAGCAACCTACTCTCCTGACTACAAGATAATTAAAAGAAATCCAGGAACACACCTGTTAGTAATAAATCCAGCAGACATTCATATAGGTAAGTATGCTAGTGTGATAGAGACTAATCAAGAATATAATTGCGAGATTGCCGTCAATAGAGTAATAGAAGGGGTAACTGGCCTGATAGAGAAAGCTAAAGGATTCCCCATAGAAAGAGTCTTGTTTTGTATTGGTAATGATGTGCTACATATAGATAATGTGTATTCAACCACAACGAAAGGAACGTATCAGGACACGGACAAAAAATGGTGGGAACATTATGAGATAGCATTAACTCTTTATGTAAGATGTGTTGAGATGTTAAGAAAAATAGGCCCTGTAGACATTGTACACAGCATGAGTAATCATGATTATCAAAGTGGATTTCATTTAGCGCACACATTACAAAGTTGGTTTAGAAAAGCTAAAGACATTACGTTTGATATTAGCGTGGCGCACAGAAAGTATTACAAGTACGGAACTAATCTACTAGGTATAGAACATGGAGATGGAGCAAAAATGGACAACCTTCCTCTTCTTATGGCTCAAGAAAACCCTTCGGATTGGGCGCAAACAACGCATAGATACTGGTATTTACATCATTTACATCACAAGATAAAACACAAATGGAGAGATGGTAAAGACTTTATAGGGGTTACTGTAGAGTATATGAGGTCTCCTTCTTCTGCTGATAGCTGGCATTCAAGAAAAGGCTTTACAGGCGCTCCCTTGGCTTGTGAGGGGTTTATACATAGCAAGGAAACAGGACAAGTAGCACGATTAACACATTATTTTTAATGAAAAGTTATTTTTGTTCGTATACTCTCAATGACGGGAGTAAGGGGTCTGTTAATTTTAACACAGATGATATAAAAAAGAGTTTAGAACAATATGAAAGAAACAGGGATATAAAAAACTGGGATATTGTTAGAGAAAAGAAACCTGGGATGTTTCATTTTTAATTTTTACTAGCTCCTGACATTTTTCATATTCTTCAGTGTAAATAAAATGATCTATTAAAACATCATAAACTTCATTTTCTCCATGTAATATAGGCTCATCAGGATTATGAATAAAATACAAATCTTCTTTACTTTTAAAAAAATCGTTTAATTTTTTTTTACCTGTAAGTAAAAGGTAAGAATTATTCATGCACTTGTCTTCGTCAAAAATCATCTTCTAGGTCTTCTTGGTTTAATTGGGCGTTTTGTATTTGGGTTTTCTTTTTTCCATTTACGAGTATTTGCTCTATAAGTATTATATTTTATTAAATCTCTGTCGTATTTTTCTGTTTTTTTCTTAAAAATATAATTTCTATATACTGTTGGGTTTTTTCTTTTTAGCTTAAGTAGTTCTTGTTTATTGTAAGTCTTTTCTTTTTTACCCATTCCTTTATAGATATCTTTTATCAAAAGGCTTTTAACATCTTTGTATAAAGGTACCATACCCAAATTACCCAACAACTCAAGAGGTACTCTTTCTTCTTTTTCTCTTATTTGTCTCTCTCTAGCGGATCCTCCTTCCTTAAAATCTTTTTCGGTATATTTTTTTAAACCAAAAAGCATTGAGTTAACTAGAGGTGTATACGCTCCTAAAAAACTTGTAAGAAACTTATCTCCATCTCCCGCATTACCTAACGCATCAAATTGAATTGCATCTCTATAGCGATCATACTCTCCATCTCTTAAGTCTTGACCAAAACCTTCATTACCCATCTCTATAAAATACGCTTGTGCTGCCCTGTTTAGATTACCAAAGTTTCTTCCTAAAAGTAATCCTGTAAATGATGTTGCTAGAGACTGAGCTAATTGCAGCTCTATATCTTTAGGCTCATCATCTTCATCATCAAGATCTAATGCCTCAAACAATGCGTCATTCATTACTTTTAACACAAAAGTATACGCTGTCATTCTTAAACTAACTGCCGCTAAAAGCTGCGCCCCTTGAGCCTTTGTTCTGTCTCCTTTACCCATTAACTCATAGGTACCTTGACGAGCTGATATAAATTCTTGTTTTAAGAAGTTTAACATAAAACTATTGTAATTAGCAAAAATTACACCAAGAGGAGTTTTAGGGTTAGCATCTTTAATTGATCTCATAAAAGGATTGTCAGAAGAACCAACGGTATTAGTCCACCTATCAGCAGCGTCTGTTGCAGCGTCTAACGCCTCTTTGTTTTCTGTTATATATACCTCATCATTAGCCTCAAGCTTTGTCCAATCAGGTTTTTTACCAGTCTCTTTCTTATAAGTATTTGCAAAAGTAGCTTTCCAGAATGGTTGTGTAATCATCTTATCAGGTGCGCTAATAATAGATTCAGCTATTATAGAAACTCCTTTGCTCCAGTTCTTTCCAGACAACCTCCATATTTGCATAATTTTATTACCCATTTTACTACTTAAGGTGTCTCCTGCTGTTTCTCTAGTGTTTAATAAGCCAGTGTCAATCTTAGATGAATTTAATCCAGACCCTGTTACCCTTGTGGTTACTGAAGACCCTAAGTTTTTCATTATAGTAGACAAAGAAGTGGCATTAGGAAGGCGATTAGCCATACCTATTCCTTGAGCAAAAAGAACAGGGTGTGTAATAGCAAATTGCATATTGGCTATAACCTCAGCACTAAACCTTTTAGCACCAGCTAACATAGTGTAATAACCTAGTTTTTGTATTTTACTAATTATCTCGCCCGCAAAAGTATTATCTGTGTAACTATCTACTAATACATTATTAATAACCTCTTTTTGAGCGTCGGCTAAAGCTGTTAATATTCTCTGGGTGTTTTCAGGAACACCATCAGGATTTTGTTCATTAATAGTTCTTATTAATTTATTAACAGCAAAGTTAGATTCTTTAACCCCGTCAGTCATATAAAAATCTAGGTTTGTAAACTTAGATCCTCTTGCCGAAGCCTGGAAAGAATCCCAGTAAATAGGACTAACAGCTCCCGTACGCTCTATACCAGCCTTAGATTTTGTAGAAGGTCTATTGACGGATGAAGAGCTTATAAAATTTTCTATAATGTCCTTGTTAGGATCAGATATCTTATCACTTATACTAGGCTTAACAGCAATATGAACATAATTAATTCTTGGAATAAAACCTTCTCCTCTTCTTTCTGCTGCAAATTGAGCTTTCTCTTGGTTTTTAGTATCTATGCTTTGTAAAATTTCTAATGCTTGCTTTTCTCTTTTACTAAAGCTATTAAAAAGTTTATCATTATTCAACGCTCCATCTTCAACAAATTTTTCCTGTAGTTTTTTTAATAAATTTACTACTCTTTTGTCTGGATTCTCTGTTCCTTTCTCATAATCCCTTATGCTTTCAGCCAACCACTTATCTGCACTTTGTAATTTTTTATCTCTTAACTCTGGATTAGATATATATTCTAGCTGAATACGATAAAGCATTTGCTTATACTTAGACTCAATAATTTTGTTTGAGTTTTTTAGAAACTGTCTATTTAAAAGTTTTGAAGCCTTTTCTCTTAGGTTTCCATCCTGCTGGTTAGCAGTTTTAAAAGAAGAGTAAGCTTTAGCCATAGGCTTAAATAGTGAATTATAAAGATCCATAGATCCAAAATTATTTAACAACTGATCAATACCATATAGTGTATTTCTTTTTATAGCACTTAAAGCAAAGTTTTCTTTCTTGTTAAATAAGGAGGTTACTTTAGCGTATAGTTTTGAAACACTTAAAAAATCAAATTTGCTAAATTTATCCGCTACTTTAGCTACATTTTTATTAGCATTAAGTTTTGAGCTTAAATTACTAATTAATGAAACTGGCATATAACCCTTGTTTAAAGAGTCTACAGTTCTTATAATTAATTTTAAATCATCTACAGACAACCCCTCTATAGCTGATATGTCTTTTATTAGTTTATTAAAAGCGTAAGCTGCTCTTCTTGATATTTCAGAAGGAAAACTTTTTGGGCTTGCTGGAGCTGTTCTGTCACTATCTACTTTGATATTTTTAATTTCGTCAATTAAAACCTTTTTTTCTTCTGCTATTTCCTCTGCTGTTTTGGGTTGAGCATCTGGCTTACTATTAATATCCTTTTTATATTTTTTCATCAAATCGGCATCTTCCTCTGTAATAACATTATCCTTAAGCATTTTAGCTATAGTGTCTAAATAATTAACCTTACCGTTTTTATATAATACTTTTCCCTCAAAATTATTAAACGCCTGAGTAAGCTGTGGAAGAGTTTGTTCTTGTTCAGCTACGGCTGCTAATACCTCTTGAACCTTTTCAGCCATAACACTAGCCTCCGTTATATTTTTTTTATCATACGCTTTAGTACGCTGACCTATTTGCTCTATAATAGACTTATAAGTATTATATACTTTATTTGGAATAACAGATGGATCTATATTTACTAATGATGATAGTTGTGCTTCTAAAGATATAGTCGAACCATCTTCTTTGCCAGCTAACATTCTACCTATAAGTTTTTTGATATTTTTCTTAGCTTGTGCTGCTAATTTTCTTAATGTTCTTTGTTCTGACCTTACAGATATATCACTTAATACTTTCTTTATATAATTTACAGTTTTATCTCTTGACTTTTCATTATCAAATGAGGTTTTTTCAATTTGATCCATGATTAAAGACATCTGCTTAAAAGAAATCTTATCATCTTCTCTCAATGTTTTTAAATAGTCTCGTATAGATTTAAAACCTTTAGAAAAATCCATTTCAGTTAAACGTTTAAATACATTTTCTTGAATCTCATTCTTAAGATCAACTTCTTGAGCCTGTTTGTCTTTCTCGGCCGCTTCTTCTTGAGCAACTTGTTGCTGAGCCGATTCTAATTTTTTATTTACCGCCGCTTTTACATTAGCTTTTGTTGGTCTAACCCCTGTTACTGCCTTAAACCTGTCTTTTAATGCATTAAGAATAGCCCTAGGATTTCTTTTTGGTTCTTTTTCAGAAAGGATATAATTAAAGTATTCTTCCATTACAGCCTCAATAGTCTGCCCACTCTCCTCAGCAATATTTTCTATCATATTATCAAAACCTTCCCCACCCACATTCGTCTCTCTACCTAACGCATCTTTTACAGGCTTGCTAATAAATTTCCAGATTCTACTTCTTTTATCTTTAGGAAGATTATTTTTGTCATTATACCTGGCAAAATCAGCTTCTGAAATTGTACCCCTGTAAGTTCTATTATCTTCGTTTTCTTGATCTTGTTCTGACTGATTCTTTTTCTCTTTAGAACTTAGTTCTTCTTGCTCTATAGCCTCAGCTATCTCTCTTATATTATCGCTATTGTCTGCTATGTCTTCATTATATTGATCCACCGTCATGCCAGGATTAGTCTCAGCTTTTTTCCCTTCATCTACATTTAAATCATTATTAATAATATTTTTTTCAGCTGTAGCTAGTCTTTTTCCTTTTAAAGGTTTTCCTTTTTTATCATTTATAGAAACAACCTCGCCACTTTTATCTCTAACTATATTATAAGTTTTTTGATTTTGTACTAACTTCTTCTCCTTCTCGTCATCAGCGACCTCCTTTGGCGATTGGTTTTTATTGGCGTTTTTCTTTCCTTTTTCGTTGGGAGTGACTGAAGGGATTCCGTCTCCTGCTCCCACCTTTGGGCTATCTTCGGAAGATTCTTGTGCATCCACCTTCTCTGTGCTTGACTTTTGAATGGCATCGGATTTTTTATTTATTTCTTCTACTTTTTGTTTAAATTCTGCTTGATTATTATCTAAAGCAATTTTCTTCTCCTCTTCAGTTAATTCAATATTCTCTTTTATTTTTTGATCTTTTTTATTAGACTCTCTTACTAATTTTTCATACTCAAGATCTAAAAGATACTGTTCTCTCTTTGATATTTCTGCTGAACTTAACACATTGTCTGCCCCAGCATCTGTTTGTTTTTTTAATTCGCTTAATCTTTCTAGTTTTTTATCTTCCGCAGCCTCGTAAGCAGCATCCTTTTCTGCCGACTCTTCATCAGTCATATTCATATTTCTTTGAGCCAGTGAATACTCCTTACCTGCGGCTCTTAGTATTCTGTTTAGTGGGCTTATCTTGAAATATTTAGCATCTAAAGCATCTACCTCGTCTTCATACTCGGTTTCTATTTGTTCATTTTCAGCATCCACCTCATCTTTCGTTATTTGGGTTTCTTCTGTATAGCCGCTTAATTCTGCTATTTTATTTTTAATTTCTCGTAATTTTTCTTTTCCAGCTTCCGTATCATTACCTGTAAATTTATTCTTTTCTAATTCTAAATCAACAAGCGCATCAATGTTTGTTTCACTTACTCCAGCTTCTTGTAATTTTAACTTTATATCTTGACCAGCAAGCAACTTCATCTTTCTCTTAGAGTATTCATTCTTAAGATCAGGATCGTTTTGAATATCTATATTCATACCCAAAAAAGCCTCATCACTAGAGTCAAATACAGCCTCAGCCATTAAACCAGATTCCACAGGCTTGCCTTTAATTGTATATGTAGGCATTTTACCCCTATACTTTGTTATTGCATAACTTATTGGAGTTTTACCAATCCCACCAATCGTTTCAAAACCTATCTCCCTAACATCTAATGCGTCTACACCTTCTGTAGCTAAAATTGCAGCGGTTTCTCCTACACCTCCTCCAATAGCATCTGCTCCTGCTGCTAATAATTTACGTCTTGCAACTGTTGATCCAGCTTTTGCCGCTCCCGTTACTAATAAACTACCACCTCCAGCAGCTAATGCGTCTATTGTTCCTATAATACCACCTCTACCTAAAGAGTTTAATCTAATTCTAGATAAAGCCTCAGGATCGTTTAAAACTTCCTTTATATTTGCCTCATTCATTTCAAGATTACGAGTGTCTAATTCTTTTTGTAAGAACTGAGAAAAAGATAAACCTGTTTCTAGTGCTGCTCCTGCTGCCCCAAAAGCAATTCTTAAAGTAACTGGGTTAAAAACTGCTGCTCCCGCTCCTGGAATAGCACCTACACCACCAAAACCTACACCTACTGCGGCTCCTCCTGCTGCGGCAGTACCAAGTACTCCTCCTGCTGCGGAAATTGATGCCGTGTTAAACATTTGAGTAACTGTTTCGGCTAGTAACTGAAAAATAACTGAAGGGTTTTTAGCCATACCCTCCATAAACCCTATCGCTTTATTATCTGCATTATCATATATATTGTTAAAGTTAGCCATCTCGTCTGTTTGACCATTTGCGGCCAATCTTCTTTGAGCAGCTAAAAAATCCTGTATATCTTCAGAAGTAGCGTCACTACCATCATATAATAATTCCAGAGATTCGTCCGCTGTGTTTCCTTGAATAAACCCAGCTTTACCTGATCTATATATATCACTAATAAAATCTGTTACTGAATTTTTACCCACTATATCCTCTAAGTAAGTATCTTTTTCTTGACTATTCTTAATAGTAAATTTCCCATTTCCATATATATCTGTAATTGGATCTTGGGGTTCTTCTTCAGGCTCAGCATTGGTTATTGCCACCCCTTCCTCTTCCACAACTGGCTGTTGAGCAAATTGATTTGGAGCCTCTCCACCTGTAGGGTCTATCGGAGTATTAGGCTCTGGATTTGAAGATCCCGAAGAAATAGCAGGATCCGTAGGCGCAGAAACAGAACCCGTAGGATCCGTTGGAGAAATAGGTTCTGAAACATCTTTTTTTTTTACTCCCCAAGCTGAAGAAAAAGTATTGAAATCTGTTTCGCTACTTAAAAGCTTGTTTTTTACCCCTAAGTCGTACAAGCCCTGCTTTAACTTGTCGTCTGCTTGAGAAAACATTTCAAAAGTAGTCTCTTTACTTAGTAAACTCTTTCTTAGATATAATTCGTATAGTTGTTTTAATTGTTCTTCCATGTTTATTATATTGGGTTGCCAAATAAGTCAGTAGTTTGGTCAGATTTGTTTTTCTTTTGTAACTCTATAAATGTTTTTGTTGTTGGGTTTACTACAAAATCCTGGATGAATTGATATATGTTTGCTGTTTCTTCGTAAGTAGACCCCCTTAAACCATCTTTAATTGCTCTGCCATCGCCAATCCCTGGAAGTACAACACCATTTGACAATGTTACTTCTTTAATAGGAGGGTAACGCACATCTACATCCCCTATTTTTACTGTAAAGAAATCTCCTTTAGAACCTCCGCCACCAGAATCAAATTTAAAATCAAGAGGAGCCATATTTGGATATCTACCTTCCTGAAGGTCTGTTAATATATTATTATCTAAAGTTCCAGTAATTAATTTTTTAATTACAGAAGCAACTTTTTTATCTTTATTACCTACTGTTGACTCATTTAATTGCTCTTTTAGGTATTCTAAACCAGTTGTGTTTGGATCATCCCCAAACATATTATAAGCATTTCCACTATAGTTAGGAGGAAGATAAGTAAGATCTTCTATTTCATCTGTTTCCTTCTTATTAATTTGCTGTTTTTGAAATTCTAAAGTATCTCGCTTAATCTTATTAACTTCTTTTTGGTATTCTGTATATATGGCCCCAGCTTTAGCTGATTCTTTTCTGTCTAGCATTAAAACCATTTTATCTTTAATAATTTCTTGTGCCGCCTCCACTTGTTTGCTCCAATTTGTCCCTTCTTTAACTGGAACAGGGATGCCATCAGCATTGTACTCAACTAAAACTTTATATGGATCATTAGCAGCTTCATTCGCATCAAAAGTAGGTCTGTAGTCTCCGTTTATATCTCCTAAAATACTAAAAACTGTGTTTGGATTTGTAGTATATTGCTTAGCGGTGCTATTTAAAAATGCCTGTATATTTTCTTCTTTTAAGGCTTGTTGTTGACCTTCAATACTAAACACTTCGCCATTTGCCTTTACAGTTGTTAGTATTAGTTCGCCAAGAGTATCAACTTTAGCACTTAACTTATTTGTTAATCCATCTTTATAAGAAACATTATCAACCCTTGTATTAAACCTGTTATTTATAACATTCATACTGACGTGCTTAGAAGGGTCGTCAGGTATTTTTCCGTTTTCATCCAGCTGAACTAAGGAAAGATTTCCCGTTGCTGGATTTACATACCCAGTTACATTTTTTAAATTACCAAATTCTGCGTTTTGTTGGCTAAAGATGGCTTCAAAAACAGATCCTTCTGTAGAGTCTATTCTACCTTTCATTTCTGCGTACTGACTTTCAAACTTCTTACTTACGTTACCAAACTGCTTCCAGTCCCCCAATACTCTTTGTTTAGCTTGAGCAAATTGAGTTTCATTAATCTGCCCTCTTTTAAATAAATCAGCTTGTACCCTTAAAAAACTTGCTGAATCTCCTGACATTCCTAATGCTAAATTTTGTAAGGTTTGATTGGTATAATCCTCTAAAGTATTAAGCTTGTCTTCTACCTCTATAGTGTTATCGTCTATAAACGCTTTTCTTTGCTCTCTATCTTTTCGTATCTCTCCTAGTTGAGTAGTTAGATTATTGGCTACCGTTCCCCAATCAACAGTGGTTTTAGTTAAGTCTCGCTCAACGTATGTGTTAAAATTTATATTTTTTTTAGCCATTTAATATTATTTATTATACTTAAAAGGATCTAACGCTCTTAATCTATCCTGAAAAGTAAACCCATAGTTAACATCAGGAGTAAAATTACTCTGAGGATTAGGTGGTTTAATATTACCACCTAAGTTGGTGTTTTGATCAAACATACCTAAAGAAATATTAGTAGGAGCCATACGGTCAAAAGGTCTTCCCTGAAAATTCCCAACAGAATTTAAAGATAATGCGTTACCAGTTGCATCAACGCTTCCTATTTTCTTCTGATTTAGTAAAGCCTGTTTATCTAATTTATTTTTAGCCAATGTCTCTTCTACACCTAAGCCTTGTTTTTTGTATAAGCCTTGAGCTTCAGCAGCAGAAGTTATCCCTCCTACAAAAGCATTAGCCGCTCCAGCCTGCAACATACCTACTCTCTCATCTGCTTGCGCAGCTCTAGCCGCCTGATCTTGCGCTCCAGCCACATCCATTCCAGCTAATTGCTGATTCATATCGTCTTTGTTTTCTGCCTTCATTTTATCCAACTCAAACATTTCTTTAGCCTGAGCAGCTCTTAACTGTTCAGTATTCATGTTAGAGGCCATTGCCACCTTTCCAACACCCGCCGCTAATGTTCTTGAGTCTGCCTGCTGTAAAGCCTCTACATTCTGCTGTTGAGATTGAATATTAGCTGTATAGGCCTGATCATAAGCGTCCATAGGTAGGTTTAAACCTTCGTAAAAATCTTTTTCTAACTTTCTTTTTGCGTCTGCCATTAATTCTCCTGCTCTTTCGTCAGCATCTTTTTGATCATCTCTAGCTTGAGCCGCCTGAACTAGATTCATACCACCACCTATTGCAGCGCCCCCTAAGGCTATTATTGTTGCTGTTGTTAATGCCATATTATAATTTTTTTATCATTTCTTGCGTATTGCTATCTCCTTTTAAATACCCTATCTCTTGATAAATATCAATTAATGATTTACTTTTCAAAAGTGAATATACATATTTCTTTCCCAAGTTGGCCGACAACGATGTTATTGTTTGTATTAACATAAATATAGCCTCCTTTCTAATCTTTCTGTCTTTAAATTCAAAACTAGATATAATCCATTCTAACAAAACAACATTAGAATTTGTTACATACATATACCCAGCACAAATAGGCTTATCATTATAATAAACCATATAGCCCATGTCAGGTAAAAAATCCTTTGCAGGAGCTGTCCATTTCCAATCCTTCCACCATTTGCATAATATATCATCATAATCATTATCACTTAATGGTTTTATATTTAAAGTCATTTTTACAAAGATAGTAAAATCTATGGATAACTTTTCATGACGCTACTCCCTACAGAAAATAATTCTACCGCTGCTGTATTTGTATTTTGTAATGTAAATCTCATATAATAACCTCTTGCTCCATGTGACTCTGCAACAACATTTTTATAGAAAAACATATACCTTCCCGCCACTGGTAAATTATTTAATAAAGAGGTTTGACCAACTGATACTGAGTTGTTTACGCTATTAACAGAAGATACTTTTCCTATTAATTCACTTGTTCCCGCAATAACATCTCCAGTTAAAGGATCAACTTCTGATTGATACATCTCATCTCCTACGCTTATTATAGTTCCAGCCCCATTTAAAAAAGTTATCTGCCTTGGTGTAAGCGGTGCTATTCCAAATGTAGGAACTACCGTTACGGCTATTCCAATACCATTAGTAGACCTTAATTTAAAATTAACCTGTTTATCATCGTTTCTAATAAAAGAAAACCATTCAGCCTCCTTTTCTTCAAAATATGTTTGCAACATATTACCGACGCTAAGTTCTGTAGATAGGCTTGTAACAGCCCATGCGTCATCACTTTCAAAAGACATGGTTTTAAACAACTTAATTGTCTGAGGCTCAACATTAAAAACAGATGTTATGTTTGAATTATACTGAACTCCGTAATAATTATTACGAATAACATTGGTATTGTGCCTGTATAAGTTTCCTTCATTAAACGTATATAGAAAGCTGTTCATTCCTATCATAAAATCAGGTAAAAAAGAATAAAAAGAAGGCCATCCTTTTACTCCGTCACTATACGATACAGTTTCTTTTATAGCCATATTTTAACAAGTTATAAGTGTTTGTAATTTACCTCCTAATTGTTGTCTTACATATCCATTTGCTGAATAATATCCATCAACAGCAGGAATAGTTAGTTCTTCGTCTTGATATAATGCGTAAGCAAATTCAAAATTTGCTCCGTCATGCCAAAAGTTTAATAGTATAGCCATTTTTTATTTTTTTAGTTTTAACAAGGCCCGTTAGAGTTAGATAAACATTCTCCAAAATTACCTACTTCAATTACGCTTTGCGAGTTTAAATAATAAAATCCTGGATCCATAACTTTTCCTCCATTACAACAATTAGTTGGAATATTTCCGCATAGCTTGTAACAAGTATCCCCTGGCTGCGGATCATTAGTTGATCCAGTAGGAGGAGAAGTATGCCACCCATCTACTTGAACACCTCCAGGCCCCAGACCTCCATTACAAGCTAATGCGTATGTTGCTTGAGGCCCGCTATCATCATACTTAAAGAACGGAGTCCCAGGCGTCCCAGGATTACCTGGTGCGATAGGCCCCACACAAGGAGAGTTAGGGGAACAATTATTACAAGCAGATACTGCGCTTACTTGAGAGAAACAGAAATTAGTTACACCTCTATCTCTTAAATCCCATACTAAGTATAAAGTTTGTGTTGTGCTAGAAATAGATATAGCATTTGATTTAGCCTCAAACAATCCTGTCTGAGGGTTGGTAATAGGCGATAATGGTAATGTATTTGCTGGCTGCAATAAAGCTAAGTTAAAGTTATCTCCTGATAGAGGCGCAGCTGATGTGTCTGAAAATACATAAAACTTGTTTTCTAATATATCAAAATTATATGTGTCTCCAGGTAATTTATTTGATCTCATAGTTACAAAAGATCCATCAGCTGGACAGCTACCTATGGAGGACTGACAGGAGTTAATACTATAAGCGCTATAAAAATTAGTAGCCGTGCTTTGCATCACGTTAGAAGTAACTGGGCTAAAGTATGCATTATCATCCCAAGAATATTCATAATGAATTGTTTTTATTGGAGTCGTAAGCCCCATAACAGGAGTTGTTAGAACAATAGAAACAACATTTATAAGCTGAGTAACAACACAATTAGTTAAAATTTGATAAGAAGAGTTAGTGTTTGGTATTATAGTAATTTTTACTATTTGAGGATTAGATAAAGTTTTATCTATCGTTATAGATGTACTTGTTGTAACATTACTAAGGGTATTGCTAATATTATTCCATTCTGTTGTTATATTAACATCTGATCCGTTTGTAAGCATAGTATAATCAATTACTACGTCACCTAAACCTACACCTACATCAACTTGAAAAGAAAACTCTTGTTCTGTATTTTGTTTTTCCAATATACTATCGCAAGGAACTGTTCTTACATCTACAGGTAGTCCTATGTTGTTAGAAGAAAAAATATACTCATCCATATACGGATCGTATCCTCCCAGCTTTTGACTTGTTAGCTGAGTAACAAACTTGTCTCTGAAATAAGACCTCATTCCATAAGTGGAAATAACTTCTAGCTTATCATTTTTAAAACTTGATCCCGTAAGTTTTATAATAGCACCTCTTTTAGCGTCAGAAAAATACATATCAGACCCCCAGTTTACAAAACTTTCTGGATTAAAACTTATACCATACTCTTCTATTCTAGCTATCTGTGTTCCTAATATAGTTGGAGAAGAAATAATAGGGCCTCCTCCTTGAGCATCACTTATTATTTGTTTGTTTGCTAATACATAAGAAATTTTATCTTCTTGTAAAACAAGAATATCTGTTTCTCTGTTATGCAGTTTCATAACAGGCCCAAAGATTAATTCTAAATCTTTAAAATTTACTAGTCCTAAATTAAATTCATTAAGATTATTAACATTATTACTTCCACTAAAAATTCCGCTGTAAGTTAGTCCTGCAAATCTATCAGCTTCTTTAAACGCATTATTTGAAACTGCCGTTTGTCTTTCTCCTAAAAGAAAATCTTTTGATGTAGACAAGTCTCTATATCTATAGCTTTCAACACCGTTTCCATAACTATATACATCATAGAATGGTAGGTTTACTATAGCTGGAGTGTTTGTTGCAATAATTTGATTCTGACTACCAGGAGAAAACCCTCCTTGATGAGCAAGATTTCCATTTACATCTGGTAAAATTTTATACATCTCCGACGAGTCGTAAAAAAAGTTAGGATCAACTTCCTTTGGCTCAGTTTCAAAAGCCATAAAGTTGTTATTTATGTTTACTTGTATTTGTGCTTGAACACAGAGGTTCTTATATGGTGGAAAACCACCGTAACACCCGCTTTGGCAAGCTCTAATTCCTAAAAAAGTAGGATCAGTAGCGCTGACTCGTGTCCAGTAAAATTGCACTTCATCTTGCACATAAATTGGGTGAGTACCTGGTGCGAAAAATAAATTGTAATACTGAACAGTAAGCTCTATATCCCCAGTGCTTACCATAAAAAGAGCTGGATCAATATTTTCTTGATTCCAAAAGTCCCTAAAATTTGTCGCATTTTGTGATGCCGTTACTAGGTAATTCCCTGGACTAGTTTTCACTTTAATATCATTAACACATAAAAACCCAGATCCCTTTCTAACCTTAAACTTCATACTTACTATTGATCCTATTGGAATTATAAAATCGTCCGTTCCTCCTGACGGAGGAAGTGTACCAACAGGATATTCTATAAAAGGGTTGTCATGGGTAGGGCTGTTTGAACTACCACCGTAAAAAGAACATTTTTTAACAAATCCGTTATTAACATTAGACCCTGAATTTGTAGTTGCTATATAACCTTGAGGCTGAAGCTTCATATATAATCCAGCTGGCGCCCCTTCAGGGAGTGGTGATAAAATTGGAGGTGTGGAAGGGTCTTGCCCTTTTGACAAAGCCTCTATATCTAGAACTGTTGTTTGAACAAAAGTAGGTACAGGATCTCCTGTGCTTTCAATTTTAACTGTTAAAATATCTCCTTTTGAAACTAAAGACGTTGCCTCTCCTTGTAGTCTTACATAAGATATATTTGCTTTTTCTGTAGATGTATAAACCTCAATACTGTATATAATATTGTAATCACCCAATGATGGTTTTAATAAAAACTTATACTTAGATGCCCAATACGGAGGAGCATTATTTACAAAAGCTTTTATTATATTTTTATCGGTAGATGTAGAAGCGTTAAAATATACTGTATTATTTGTAGAAACTAAAGCTGTAGTTGATCTGCCGTAGTCGTCCATATACATAATAGCTGCATCATAATTTCTGTTACTGTGCAAACTAGAAGAGTCCGACACACTTGAAAAGGAAAAAACACTGTCTGTTGCTAACCCACGAGAAAGAGCTTGATTTGGTGGAGACACAACTTGAGTAATACTAGAATAAGAATAACTAAAATACTCATAAACATCCACAATAGTTCCTAATCCATCATCATATTGATATTGAATAGCAGGAGCCTGAATCCTCAACTCAGTTCCATTGACAACTAGCCTAAACCCCTGCTGAGGAGGTGTGTTTGTAAATTTCCCTGAATTAATAAACTGATAATTAACAGGATATGTCGGTGTTGATGGTGGATTTATTATTTTATAAAATTGATCAGACAAAGAATTTCCGTATACAGCTCCTGGAGAAATAGGTGTTAATGTGCTTCCTACCCCTATAGCGGCGGCCATCTCTGGACTATTTAAAAATGCATTATAAGTGGTATAATCACTTGTAGCTACTACTCTTGTTTCTAAAAAAAACTCTGTAGAAGGGGTGTTAGTAGAAAAACCAGTTGGAAACAAAGGGCTACCAGTGTCTCCCCCTAAAGGAATATTATAAGGAGCAGTCTGAACTACACTAGATGTTAACTTAACCTGAATATTAAATTCAGAATTTATTAAAATAGGTAAAGTTATTGCTAAAGTAGACAAGTCAAAATCTAAACGATCTAGCGGTACATCTACTGACGCCGCAGGGTTTATTATATTGCTCGCTCCTTGCTGTAAAGTTGCGGAAATATTTGCATTTATTATAGTTTCTGACTTTCCTCTTGCTGTAAAATCAATAGGTATCTCTACTCCATTTTTAGTAACTATATCATATTGATCTATGTAGTTACCATAAATAAGTCTATTACCCATTATTGTTTGGGCTTTAGCAAAACGAGGAACATTGTCATACCATCTTAGTAGCTCATCTTGCCCTATAACACTATAAATCTTAGAATTAGTAAACCTTATAGACTGAATTGAATTGTCTGACCAGCCCATATCTGATTTCTTAAATCTTTCTATAACAAAAATTGTGCTAGTCCCTGATTCTTTGTATAATAATTCAACAGCTATAACTTGATCATTTCCCGTTCCAAAACTTATATCTACACCGTTATAAATATTCTCCATCCCTTCGTTGTAGTAATTGTCTGGATCAAAATAAAACTGACCTGGCTCATACGCAGGAGTAGTAAACAAAGAGGTTGCGCTGTATTCATTATCAACATATTGATAACGATAAGCAAAACACAAAAACTTATCTACCATATAATTCTCATCTCCTGCTACTTGTACTAAACTTAAAGAGGGTACAGGAAGCTCATATATTGTTGCCCCGAATGTGTCTAAGTAGGATGAAAATCCAGGAGGTTTTACAATAACGTTTATCTCTTCATTTGTAAATGTATCTGTAGACCCTAAAGGGTTTCCATAACTTTTATTAATATTTATTTTTCGTGGAGGATTAAAATCATCTGTCCAAAATAATAAATTCTCTATTAAATCTACTCCTGTAATTAAATATTGAGGATTAAAATTTAAATTAACAACGCTAATTAAATGATAATCTACTATACCTGTGGTAGTATTTAAAGATACAATTAAGTCTACCTTACCTGTTCCCGATACAGGATTTGCAGGATCATGAACAAACCAATATATGTTTTCATTAACTCCATCTTCATAAGCCCCTATACACCTTGCTTCATTTGATATGGGAGCGCCTTGATACCTTAATGTAGTTATCTGTGTGTTTCCTTTTGAATTTTCAACAGCTCCTATTTCTGTCCCTTCAGTTGAACCAAGTCTTACGTTTAAAGCATCTATATATTGTCCAGCAGGTATTAAGCGTTCATCAACGCTTTTATTCATTTTACCAGCTATAAAATTTGTTTTAATATCCATATTATTTCAGCCATTTGTCCTGTCCTCTCATGTTCATTAATAACCTACCTGGATGCATATTGCTTAATCTTAATTTAGCATTTCTCAATAAAGATGATTTATCTTTTCTAGCTCTATTAACTACATATTCTTGTACTCCATACTTACTATTTAAAATAGCAAATCTTATATAAGCATATATAAACTCTTCAAAAAATTTATTTATTTGTATCTTAGAGTTGTTACCCTGTTCCATTCCGTCCGAAACATATTCTAATACCACTGACCTACCAGCCATATCAGATGATAAATATATTACTCCTTGTTCTTTGTTTATAGTAAACGTAGGATTAACATTTGCTGTTTCTGTATTTAACCCAAATCTTGCTCCTATTCCATACTCAAAATACCATTCTCCATTACAGCAAATACCTTCTTGACCGTTATAAGGGCCACCTCCTAAATACATAGACCTCATTCCTCCCCCTTGTCTTGATAAATCTACAAGCGAGTTCTCTGGCTTTAAAACATTACCATCTAAGTCAAATAAAATCTGTGAATTGTTATCTTGCAGGTAAGCGCTACTCCATTGTGTCTGTATGTTTTCTGTTAACGGAAACAACACTCCGTCTCTGTATTCTGATATTCGCACATAATTAACGTAATCTTGAGGAAGAACAAATCGTATCTGTGAATCTACAGTTAATTGCAATATCTTAATTTCCTTCATAGCGTCGTAGTTCAATTCTTGAATACCACGCTTTGCATGAAACAACACTTGATACCTTTCTATGTTGTTTAATATCTCATTGTTTCCTTGGTAAATTAACATAAAGTTAGATACAATATCTTCTAAACTTACATATTGATATGATCCCCAATTAGCCTCTTTAGGACTAACCTGATTGTTTTCATAATATTGATAGTCAGTAATGTAAGTCATTTCTTATACTTGTATTTGGTTATCCTGCACTTCTTCGTTTTGTCCAAATTGCGAAACAGCAGGCTCTCTTATTTCAATACCTACATACTGACAAATTTTAGCAACTAAACCTGGTTCATCAGATAGAGGTAGCTCAAAGTCTTGATAATCAACTGCTGAAGAATTAAAAACTGGCTCTCCTATATTTACATTAACGTATGTCCATTTTGGAACTTTAGGGTATCTAACATATTGTGTTTTAACAGCCCCAGCCGCCTGTATAGTTGTAGGGTAAACAGTTATAGTATTGCCTGACAATACATAAGCTGGAAATAATGTTGATGGAGCAGTAAGAGTAGAGCTTGTTAAATAAAACAATTTATTTTGACTAACTCTTTCTACTTCGGCTATCGTTGAAGCATCAAATATACTATAGTTTTCAGCCCCTAAAACAACCGAAAATATATTTGTAGCCAAATTTAATGTTGTGGCATCTACTACAGAGTTTACGAATGATTCTACCAATGTATCTGTGTTTACCACTAAACTTCCTGTAAGAGGAAATACAGTAAATCCAGTAGCTCCCGTGTTAAACGCAGGAGGAGATGGTTGTCCTAATAAAGCTGTATTAATTAATTGATTTGTATTTGATGAGGTTGTTGTTCCTATTCCTAACAAAGTAGGGTAATGATATATTTTATTTATTAAATAATAATCCAGTGGTAATGACCATTGATTTGCAGTTTGTCCAATTAAAAAAGACTCTACTGAAAATGAGTCTATAACTTCTACCAAGCTTTTAACAATGTCAGCATAACCAGATCCTGATAAACGTTGGTTTTCCTTGTTTATCCACTGATTGTATTGATAAAAATAATCTTCAAATAAATCCATCTGCGCTTGTTGTGCATACAGATTGAAATCTTGAGGAGATAAATAGCCGTAATTATTCTTATTAATAATAGCTAATACCGTATTCCTAACATTATTGATCATAGCCATAGAAAATACTTTTTAAATATTTACAAATATAACAAAAAAAAAGAGGTTACTTTTTTTAGTAACCTCTCTTAAATATATATTAAATACTTTTTTTATGCAGTTACAGAACCTATAAAGAAATATTCTTTATTTGCTAAAGATGGAGCATTTGTAGCATCTGTATCTGGATTTGTTAATCCTGGGAAATCAAATGTTACAGCAGTCCATTCTGTCAATAAAGATTCAGTTACAGCGTCTGATAAAGCAGTTTGCATAGCTACTAATTCTGTAGCTGTCGGAGCTGCTTTAGACATAGCGTATGTTAACGTAGTAGCCTCTGCACCATTTCCTGCATAGCTAAGTAATACTTGAGCATTTATAGCGTCTGCTGTATTAGCAACCATTTTTAGGTTAGACGACATAATCATTTTCATAAACTGATCTGGTTGATTTGCACGATATACAATAAACACATCTCCTGCAACAAATATATCATCTGCCACTATTAAAGTGTCATTTGGATTTGTAGTAGTTTCTATTCCTGTTACTGTTGTTGATACACCTCCAGTTATATCATTTACAACATCTCCAATTCTTACACTTAAACCAAAGTTTACTGAAGTATCAATTAAACGTGAAGCTTCAGTTGCATCAGCAACTCCAAAAGCTTGAACTCTATTCTCTGGAGAGAAAATTTGATAAGTAGCACCTGTCGCTATACCAGTTCCTCTACCAGCAGTTAAGCCAATAGCATTTAGAGCCAATACAGTATTAGATGTTACCGCTGTTACAACGTACATTTCATTGTTTGTTGTGTCAAAAACGATAGCTCCTACAAGTACATAAGATTGAAAATTAGATAACGTAGTGTCATCTAATGTTACCCCTGTTGGAGCAGTTGAAGTTCCTGTTCCCACTACATTTAAAATAGGTATGTTTAGATATTTTTCCATGTTCATATATATTTTAATTTATTGCTATTGAAGCAAGAGGGTTAGTAACTATTCCTGTTGTTGGAGCTGTTGTTGATCCTACAGGAAAATATTTAGTTGCTACATTTGTCCATCCAGTTTTAAGAGCTTCACTCATAGCGTTCTGAACTGAAACCGCTAATAAAGGTGGAGCTGTTGCTACTGCAAAAGTTAATGTTGCAACCTTTGTGTTAATATAAGCAAGTGTTACCGCAGTTGTAGATGTCTGTGTTACAGATACTACATCTTTAATTGAAACAAGTTGCTCTTGGTTGTTTGCACCATTGGCGTCTAAGACGGGGATGCTAAGAAATTTTTCCATAATAAATAATGTGATTAAGGTTAATAATTGTTATAATTTAACTATAGCTGACACTTGAAACGTAGGGCTAAATACTAAAGCTGGATTAGTCCATGACGATTGTAATGCCTCAACTACTGCAATTTGTAATTCTTGTCTAAATTGAGTTCCAGAATTTGTTGCCGATGGCGCTCCTACAGTTGCATGAGTAATCTGAACTTCAGAGTTATCTCCATACCATAAAGTTGTTGTTGTTGCGGGATTAGCACCAGGCCCTGCCTGATCTCCTACCTCTATAACTTTGATGTCCGTACAAGGCACTAATTGATAGTTTACTATAACTCCAGCAGCCCAAATTGGTACGCTTAAAAATTTTTCCATAATAAATAATGTGATTAAGGTTAATAAAGAACAAAGATAGATAAACTATTTTTTATTATTTAAGCTCTTTTTTAAAAGTTTATATGTTTCTAGGCCGTCATCAGACTGCATATATGAAGCTACAATGTAATACGCTTCTTCTCCAAAAGGAACAGTAAGCAATTTGCTTTTATTCTTTTTAAGATTAAAATAAACGTCTTTCTCTCCATTTTGAAAAGTAAGAAATCCTTCTTCAAAAAATTGAGCAACTACATTGGTCAACTCTAACATTGGATCATCTAATACCTCCATAAATTCATAAGGCTGATGTTTTGCAAAAAGCAATACGTCTCTTTTCAATTCAGGTATAGACATTTTGTCTACTGAAGCCCCTAAGAAAACTCTACACACGCTTATTAATTTATCTGTTTCTAGTTCTCTTGCTAAAATTTGTGCATCTAACTCTATCTCTACACTTTCTAATTGTTCAGCAGCATCTCTTTTAGCGTTAATCTCTTCAAATACATTTCCGTTACCAGGATGTATAGCTAAAAATTTCTGTAATACTTGATTTTCTTTTGATACTGCAAGCATTCCATCTTCAAAAACAATAGGTTCTAATATTGCATTACCGTCTTGCTCGTCTTCAAATGGACTTTTTTGGTTTTTTGCATAACGAAGAGGTCTGTTAACTCCTTGCTCTTCATCAAAATACATTAGTGTGCTTCTTCTGTGATGTCTTGATGCTAACATGAATGCTAAAGGTGTTTTACCTCCCATTAGCTTATATGATTTGTTTTCTATCTTTTGCTTTTTCATTCTATTTAATTTTAAGTTTATTTAATTTAAAAAAAAAGGAGAGGGTTACTAAGAGAACGTTTGCATGTATGCCTTTGGCCCTCTCCTTCTATTATTGTACTACCTACCTACTTACTGTTGGAATATAAAGAAGTTATTCGCTCCTAAAGTACATACAGCTCTTTCAGACAAGAAATTTACAGTCATACTATCCGTAGTATTTGTTCTTGCACCACCAGCAGAACCAGTAATCCAAGTCTTGTAACGTCTGTCTTCAGATTCTGAAGCTCTGTATCTAACATGAAGGAATGGTCTTTTAGCATTCTTCCCTAAGATTTGGTCATAAACAGTAGTTGAACCAGCAGGAACCATAAGTCCATTTACTCGTCCACCTTCTATACCACCTCTCATTGTAGGATCGTTTAGGTATTTCCAGTCAGACTTATAGAAATCGTAACCTCTTCTAAATCCTGTGAAACCTAAATTAAGAGCCATCTCTTTATCATTATCAAATAAACCGTATGAAGTACCACCCGCTCCGTAAGAGTTTTGTGCAGCTAACATATCATCTATATCAAATGAGAAATTTCTATTAACGAATATTACATTCTCTTCAATAGAACCTTGTCTGTCTAATCTCTGAATAACTGAGTCAAAACCTGCTAAAGCAACTGGGTTACCTCCACTCCAGATGTTTCCTCTGTTTTGAACCGCAAAGAAAATACCATCAGAACCAGAACCATTAGCTACACCAAGTCCAGAACCTACCGCTTGACCTTGTAAGAAATCTGCTGCACCAGAAGCCGCATCTGCTGGAACTGCTTCCACCATAGCTGTTTCTAGGTAATCTTCAAAACGTAGTCTTGTTTCATGCTCTGATTTTAGGTACCATAAGTATCCATTAGCTCCATTTTCAGTAGTAACTTCTACCCATCCAATTTGAGCCATATCAGAACCATTAACAGTATACTGGTCTTTAATAATAATAGGCTTATTGTCAAATATTAGATCTTGAGATTCTAAAGACCCAGCCATCCCTGGTGTTCCTTTTCTAAATTCAGATCCATAAATGAACATTGTTGCAGTGTTATTTGCTCCTGCCCACGCTAATCCAGTTGCTTCATACAAAGCTACTGTAAATACACCTGCTGCTGCTGCTGTAGGTGCTACTGTTACAATTCCTTTATTAGATAATGTTGTTCCATTAGTATCTAAAGAAATCATAATTGTTTGACCTTGTCTAATTGCTCCAAACCCATTTGCTGGTGCAGTTGATGTTGGTGAAACACTAGTTAATTGTGGAGCTGGAATTGTAAAAGTAACAGTAGTAGCTCCTGCAATCGCTGGAGTTGTCATTCCTGTATACTTAGTATGTAATCTTCCTTGCTCTGCCCACTTAATCAAATCTGAGTTAGTTGGCATTTCAGCGCCTACCATTCTTAAGAATGATGCTACTGATCTATTTCCATAACGCTCAAATTCCTTCTCATAAGTATCTGGAAGATACTGATTAAGAAAGTCAAAGTTTGTTATGTAGTTTGTTGGTTGGGCAACTTGCTGCGCACTTGGCTGCAAGTTAAACCCAGGGACTGCATTTACTGGCATTTTTTTTTGTTTTTAATTGTTTATAATTTTTTTAAACTTCTAATTTTGAGTCCTCTACCACTGTCGTTAAAACTAGAGCCTACAGCTCTTATTTTAGACCCATCTTTTACAACACTTTGTTGTGATTGTCTAACATCCATATTAATGTTTTTTGATTTTTTAGAAACATTATCTACAGCGTCAGTCACACCTTGGTCATAAAAGAATTTAGCATACTTGTCTGGATTCATGGCCATTGACAGAGCTTTATGATACCCTTTGGTATCGTTAATTAACCCGTCTTTATCCATGTATTTGCCTAAGAAATTATTTACATCCGATTGTTTGCTTTTTAATTCTTGTGCATCTCCAGGCTTAAAAGTCATATCTCTTTCCCCTACATTGAACTCAAAACCTTTGAACTCATTGCTGAAAACCTCATCAGTTTTCTTAAGAAACCAATCGTACTTTTTTTTGTTTGCCTCACTAACAGTTTTTGATTCTTCTATGTAACTCTTATAAGCACTTAAACTTTCTTTGTCATTGTCAGATAATCCACTCCCACTTGACTCAAGAGGAATTTTATATTTATCTTTTTGATCTCCGAAATATTTCTTAGCTTTCGCAAGTTCTCTTTTTTTAGCTAATTTTAATTTCTTAATTTCTTTTGGTTCATCTTCTTCTTCATCAAAAGAAAACTTATCCTCCATCAAATCTTGAATATCTATAGCGTCTAAACCATCTTCGGTTGCGCTATAATAATTAGCTAATACTTGGTCAGAATCCATAGTATCGTAGTCTTTTTGTAATTCGTAAAAGTCTTTAATACCACGTCCTGTTTCTTTTTTAAACTTTAAATAAGCAGATACGTCTTCAGGTAACTCGTCATTGTCTTTTGTTTGCGTAAACAAATCATCTACTGAAGATATATCTCTATCATACCTATTCTTAATGTAAGAAAGCACATCTTCGTCATTTAACTCTGACGAGGGAGTTTTTTCTTCATTAGAATCTTCAGGCTTAACCTCTTCATCTAATTTTATTTCTTCTACTACATCTACAGGCTTTGTCTCTTCAAACTTTTCATCATGCTCTTTTAAAAGTTGCGCCTCTATTTCTTGTGTAGATTTTTCTTCTTTAGTAACTTCTCTTACTTTTATTTCCATTTTATTTAATTTAATTTGTACAAAGTTAATGTAATTTTATTTACTTTTTTGAGCCTTTTTTTTTCATATTCCTGACTTTTTTTATTAATGCTTTTTCTTTTCTATCAGTTTTCATTAAGTCATTGTTATTCTTATTGTGTGGATTCGTAGCGTCTCCTAATCCTTGAGGAAATGGATCTAAAAGATTACCTGCTATTGAGGTTTTAGCTCCAAAAGACAATCCCGCTTTAACAACATTTTTTGCAATCTTAAATGCTGACTTTTTAGTCAGTCTAAATGCTTTTTGTTTTGCTCTTTTTTTTCCTGAATTTGTTGTCATATTATCGTGGATCAAATTCCGCCATATCAAAACCATCTAAACTATCTTCATTAGATTCAAATTTTATTGGAGGTAAGTTATTTTTTCTTTGAGTAATTAACTGAGACTGCTCAGAAGATTGCTGACTAACTCTTTTATCTTTTGCTTGTTCTCTTGCTTCTTCTCTATTGTTTAACGCTTTCTCTTGCCCTCCTTGTAATTGCATTTGCAACTGAAACTCAGTCATCATTAACTGTTCTTTTAATGCCGCTTCATTTTTAAGTTTTTCTATTTCAAATCCTATTGTAGCTTGTGCAATTTGCATTTTAGATTGAGTATCAGCTTGTATTTTAGCCATTTGTATTTGAGCTTCTGCTTGCTGAGCTTGCATATTGTTTTGTTGCTGCATCTGCATTTGCTCAGCTTGTTGTTTTTGTTCGTCCTTTTGCTTTTGCCTTCTTTTAACCTTTAAAAGCTGATTAGCCATTTTAATATTTCTAATCTCTCTAATATCAATAGCATCTTCTAGATCAATACCTCCTTTAGATAAGGCCATTTGTATGTTTTGCTCTAACATAGCTTTTTCTTCTTCATCAGGAGACATCTCTATAAAAATACCAAAGTCATATAAGTAAAGATTTTTAATATCATCAAGTATACCTACATTATATTTACCTATTTGCATTGCAAACTCATCAGCAAAATCAGAATATTCTAATACATCCGCAGTTCTTATTGATAAGGCCTCTGCTAAAGTTTTAGTTAAAAACAAACTAGACTCTAAAATATGACGAGTAGCTGTGTTAGAATTTAGTGCTGCTAGTTTTTGAACACCTACCAGTGCATTTGAGTCAGGAGTAGATCCATCTCTAGCCTCGTTTAAACCAGTTACTTGTCTTATCATGTCTAAGTAGTGATTATAGTTACCAATTAACATTTGCATCTTTTGACCTCCACTAGATGACGTAAGTTGTGTTATCGGAACTCTTGCCTGATTGTATTCCCCATCTTGGGTATAGCTTCTGCCCACCACACTACCTGTCTGAAAATATAAACGCAAAGCATCTTCTGGAGAATAAGCATTTCCTGTTCCTAAATCTACATCATTCATTCCATCAGCATCAATAAATACACCATCTGGGACTACTTTAGAAATTACTTGTTGTAGTTTCAAATGTGTCATTTGTATTAAATCAGCAAATGGAATCATTCTTCTCACTAAAGATTCTATATTTCCTTTATACATTCTAGGAGCTGTAGCTACATAATTAGGCATAGCATACTGACTTGCTGATTGAGGCCTTACCATGTTTTTAGCCATTTCCCACTTAATAAGAATATTAGTTCCCATAACCATAACCCCCTCATACCAAACATCTATTCTTTTTTCTACTCTTTCAAATTTTCCCTCTTCCATCATGTCTTCTGGAGGATTAAACTGATCGTCTTTTTCTACAGTTTTATAATTACCCTCTGCCGTTTCTTTCTTTTTATAAACAAAACTATTAGTAGATTTATAATTAAAATACAATAACGTGCAAGTGTCTCTATGAAACATACTATTTTCATACATTTGAGACACATTGTAATACTGATACCATGCTTGACTGTATTTAGAAATCTCTTCTAAATCTTCATTTGTTAATTCTGGATTAATTTTTAAAACTTCTCCAATAGGAATTGTTTTAATTTCTCCCCAATAAAAACAATCTTTAAAATAAGGATCTTCCGTGTAACTGTAAACAATATTTGCAGGATCAACATAATTTACTTTTATACCATCTCCTAATTGAAACTCATGTTTACATACAGATATACCAATAGTCATTAAATCCATATCGCACCTTCTACGAACTTGATCGTAATGATTCTCGTCAAGTAAAGTATTAATTGCGCATTCATTAGCTATTTCAACAGCTGGCTTATAATTCATTTGCATATACAGCTCCATTTCTAAATCTGTCTCTGGTAAAGTTTCAGGATCTACTTGGAAAACATTAACGTCAAAATCTTTTTCTATTTGTTTAAATAGTGGGCCTGCAATAACATTGGTCTCTACCATTTCTTGAAACTTACCTCTTTTCTCAGAAGACATAGCGTCTTGTGCATAAGTCTTAACCGTAAAAAGTCTATCTGACATTCCATTAACAACAATATCAACAAACTTTGGGATAATAGGAACTGGAGTCCAATCCAAATTAAGATAAGACAAATCTCCATCTACAGACATTTCGTTTTTATACTTAGCTATAGATTGCTCGCCTCTAGCATATAATCTCAAACGATTAAACTCTAACCATTGACTGTAAAACCTGCATTGGTTAACTCCTTCTTTTCTAAACCATTCGTATTGTATGGCTTGACCTATTTGCAATCCAAACTCTTTAGTTTTTTTCTCTGAATCAGATGCAAATTGATCAGGGAAAGCAGCAGATTTTATATCTATTGTTACTCCTTTCATTATCTTATTATTTCACTTATTCTACTCTTATTATTATATCTCGCAAAGTTAATACTTATTTTTGAATTTTGTTGGGTCGGTGTGTATAAGTGTTTTTGATTAGCCATGATAGCCAAACCAGAACTTATAGCCGCATCAAACCTTGTTCTATTGCTAATATCAAACTTTGCCCAATCTTCTAATGTTCTTTGAAAAAACATATCGCCCATTACATCTAAATCTCTATAAGCTCCTTCAAAATCTAAACCTATATGTTTTTCTATGTAAGATTCTATAGCTGCGGCATGAGATTGTTTAACGTCTTCGGATGTGTTGGGAATACCTCCCAATTCTTTTTCCGTTTTAGATAATTTATTAAATCTCTTATCAGGACGATTCATACTAAATCCTCTATAGCCTCTGTTTTTAAAATGATACAATAATCTAGGTTTATTATTTTCACATAAAATTGGCATACCGTAAAATACGCAAGCCATTAAAACTTCTTCAAAAAATATTTCTGCCGTTTGTGGTCTTGCTATATATTCTAAAAAAAATTGATTAGAAGGCGCATCATCCATATTAAATTTTGTTAGTCCGTGTAAAGCCCCATTAGAACCCTTACCAACTACCACTCCTGAAATATCGTAAGAATCACATCCAAAAGTTCCTAAATGTTCGTTGCCAGGATGCTTAATCCCGTTTTTCTCAACTACATTATTTTGCATATTAATTCCTGGAGTCCAAGTTACTAAAAATCTCCCACTTTTATTAGGGTGAAACACAACCTTACTATCTTTGATTCCATTTTGCCATGAGAAGGAACCTCTTGTTGTGTGCTGACCTAACATTAGAGAATCATTATAATCAATTTGTTGATATATTTTAGTTAAATTAAATAATGATTGTTTTGATTCGTCTCTAAAAGCATGAGATTCTGTACGAGGAAACTGTCTGTAAAACTCATTTAAAGCATCAGCATCTTGAGTTAAAGAATTTACTTCATTTTCCCAATAATCTATAGCTCCTGTACTTATATCTTCTCCATCAATACCTACAACATTATTTTTTGGAGTATATAACACAGGCATTCCAAACTTGTCTATATATCCTTCAAAATTCCATTCCATAGGAATAAACAAATTATATAAGCCTGATTTAGTTTGGCCATTTTTATTTCTTTTTCCTCCGTCTGAGTCTTCAAATAACTTTTTAAAATTTGCACCACCTTTGTCTAACGCATTAGATGTTGAACCCATCATACATTTTCCAATAATTTTACTACCAAGCCTTAAACAAGTTTTTGTTACTCTCCAGTTATTTAAAATGTTTTCTGGCCTTTCCCATTTTCCACTCTCATCATGCAATAAGTATTGTAATTTCTCTCCATCATAAGAGTTGTCAGAAGTGTTTTTCCAATCAATAGTTGTGTCTAATCCGTCAAGTTCTTCACTACCTATATCATACATATTTTTTTTAGTAATCTTAGAAGCAGGAACCCTGTATGCTAATTCTGTTTTTGGTTTATCCATACCATCTTGAATAGGTTTAAAAAAGAATGGGTAATTATTAGATATAGGAACAACCTTGTCTGTAAACATTTTTTTTGCATCAGCTCCAGTTTTAGAAAGTATACCAATACGAGCATCTCTAGTTATGGTAGCTTGATTTACGCCTTCGCAAGAACTCATAAACGAAAATCCAGAACGTCTTATTTTTAAGTAACACATTCCAAAACTCCTTTTATCTGCCTTACAAGCTTCCCAGAATATATAAAATATTCTATTTGCTTCTCTAAAATCTGGATGTCCAATATCTATTTTAGTCCATTGAAGATACATATAATGAGTTCCTGTAATATAAACATCAGTTCCATTATTTTTAAACCAATGCCCCTGCTCTCTTCTGTCAAATTCTTTTTCAATATAATCCACCCATTCTGCTTTAAAATTAACAGGAGCTTCATGCCATTGAAAAATACTTTGTATTCTTTTTAAAACTTTAGGAACAGGTGCGGCTTCCCATGTTTGGTTTTCTTTTTTTTCTTTTTCATTAACGAAACTTTTTGGTGCCTTTGGTAATGCTATTTTAACATTACTTACTTCATAAACTTGACCAACAGTTCCATCTCTAGAAATAACAATAACGTCATATTTTTCATTATACCCATACTGCCATGTCTTTGCTCGGTTTTTATTAGACAATACTCCTTTTGGAATATAATCTTTTAAGACTCTAAATATTTTATTTTGATCTTGACTCTGCAAACCCTTTAGGTGTAATTAATTTATTATCTACCACGTTTCCTTCTAACAAGTTTTTCTCTTCGTCTATTCTTTTAAGAATTTCAAACGCATCAAATATAGCAAGTTTTTTTGTTGCCGCAGCATTTTTTAATCTATCAGCAGCTAATTCATCTTCAGCGTCAAATTTAATAATATCTTCTTTTGCTACTCTTATTAATTGACTAACAGCTTTTTTAGCCGCTTCAATTATTTGTAGTTTTAATTCTTTATTATCCATTTAAAATAGTTGTTATATTATTAGTAAACATTCTATATAATAATTCTCCTTCTACTTTAAATTCGTAATCACTAAAAGGCTCGTAAACAATTACATCATTTTCTTTAAAACCTAAAGATAATAATTGTTTGTTAATGTATTTTATAGTTCCCTGCAAAGGTTCATATTTTCCTGTCTTTTTTAGAAACGAATCTTTAACTTCTAATGGTTTAATAAAACAATATTTACCTGGAGCAGTCCATTTATTATTGTGCTTGTATAAAAAATACTGATCATCATCAATAAAAAATAAATTTTCTTTAAAATAACTTTTACCACTTTTTCTTCTTCCTTGCATATCATTGTAAAACTTAAAAACATTATGATGAACTAAAAGTGTGTCTCCTATTTCTATCTCTCCTTTATAATGTAATGGTAATGATATTACTTTTGCGTATCTATTTGCTATAGTATGATCTTCTTCTGACACACTTGTAATTAAATCTACACGATCTAATTTTTGTATGTTATCGTATCTCCTTTCGTTTAAAGGTTCTACAATAAATGAGTATAATGCTCTCATTAAAAGTTTATATTATACTCTACTGTAATTGGTAATGTATAAAGAAACTCTTTCCAAATAAAAACTTCCTGGTCTTTAATTACCCAAAGCTTATATGTAGAATCTTGTTCTTTTGCTTGTATTAAATGTATTTTATATTTGCCGCCTAGAACATCTTGACCCACAATATAATGCATTGCCCCAGACTTATAATCTGCGCCAATAGAAATCTTTCTTATATCCATTTTATTTTATTTTACTTCCTCTACTAAACCTTTGCTAATAATTTCTGTTATTTCTTTTACTGTATCTATTGTGCTAATAGGTAAAGAATTTAACAAACGTTGTATTGTTTTAATAGATTCATCGTTTAATTCTACTTTCATTTAATTTAATTTTATGCAGCATACATTGGAATTTTATAATCTGTTCCGTTTATTTTTACTGTCCATGTTGTTGTTGTTGTTGCTGGAGGTGCAACAATTACAGTACCTACAGGGTATGTTGATGACCCCACAACAAATTGATTGGCATCTGTTGATGTTGCAGACCTACCTATTGCTACTGAATTATTAAATTGTGCTTCGGCTTGAAACCCTATAGCTATTGACCCAGCTTGTGCTGCTCCACCCGCTTTAGCAAGTCTTCCCACAGCTATCGTCTCCGCTCCTTCGGCCATAGCACTAGAACCTAGAGCTATAGTGTTACCTTGTATAACACCATTTAATAATCCTGCCGCTCTATGACCTATAGCTATATTTCCTGATCCCGACCTCGTTATACTGCCGTAAGTTGTTGTTTGTCCTTCCGCTTCAACTCCTATTGCTATACCGTAAATTGATGTGTTGTATGTATCTATGTTTGTATTCGCATTACCAAATGAAGAATTATAACCTATAGCTATTTGTCCTTTTCTAGCAGAACCACCTGATTGCCCCATAGCACCATACCCTATCGCAACATGCCAACCGCTATCAGCCGTAGATTCTTTTCCAATAATACCTCTTCCAGCTTCCAAGCCAATATATACACCTCCGCCAGAAGAAGATGCGTTTGTTGTAGGTTGTACTGATGATGCAAATTGACCTATAGCTATTTCTCCTACATTATATCTTCTTACTAATCCTGGATTAATACCTGCCATAGCAAGTGATCCTATCGCAATCCTACCACCAATAAATGTTACTGTTGGATCGTTTGTGTTATTAACAGCGCTTTGACCAGCTCCAAATCCTATAAATACGTCTTGATTTGAATTAGCATTTTGTCCTGCGCTTTGCCCTACTATTACATTTCGTGACATCACCTTTCCTAAACCAGTGGTTTGGCCTACAGCGTTTTTACCTATTAATACATTTCCTGTTCCTGTAGTTATTAACATACCAGTTCCCGATCCTAATCCTATATTTGCAGATCCTGTTGTTATATCTCTAAGCGCACCACCATTACCTATAGAAATAGTATCGATCACATTAGAATAATCATTACCCATCTTAGAACCTATTTGTATATTAGGTAGCTGAGTATCTGATATATAGCCTATATCTCCTGCCACTGCTATATTAATTCTGTTTCTAATTCCAACAATAGGGTTACCTATAGTTATAAAAGGAGTGGTTTGATTACCAGTTCCTGAAGGAACTTGTTCTTTTAAACCAACACTACTATAAAGATCTGTAGCTCCTTCAAAAGTTGAAAAAGTTCTTGTTACATAGTCTGGGCCTTGAGCTGTGCTTTTTGCAATTCCAGAAATACCATTCCATGAAGATGCAGAAATTGTAGTTGCTGATTGAACAGATACCACTTCGCATTGAGCAAGCGTTGTTCCATACTTAACCGTAAACGTATCATTGGCTGTCCAGTTTTTTCCATTAGCAAGTAATTGAAGAGTTAATATACCTCCTATACCATCTACCGCTATAACCTTAACAACTACACCTGTTGCGTTTGGATTAACAGAAGCTAACTTATTAGTTGGGTAAATTTGTCCAACAATATAACCAGCCCCTATACTTCCACTAACCATTCCTATTGTCCCAACTCCATTCTGTCCTACTACCGTGTCTCCTGTACCTGACACAGTTAATGCTCCCGATAAACCATTTAATAAAGAAACACCTGAAGCCGCACCTGTAACCCAAGCAAAACCTCCTAGTCCGTCTGATTCCAATAGTTGATTTACGGTTCCTGTACCTGGCGCTCCAGCAAGTTGAGTAGTAGAAACACCTAAAGTTAAATTTGCTGCATCACCTGTTGTTATAGAAAATTGTGATCCACTTAAAGTTAAAGTAGTAGAATCAGCTGAATACACATCATTTGTATCTGTTGGTATTACCCATGTACCATCTCCTCTTAAGAAATGTAAATTTTGTGCATTAGTAGCAGAAGGAACATAGCCCACTACACCTGCTGAAACTGTAGCAACTGCTCCAACGTATGTAGGAGGTGTTACCCAGTTACCAGTTCCTTGTAAAAACTGTATTTCATTTGCAATTAAAGGAGCTGGAACTGTCCCTTTTAAACCATTAGCAAGACTTGTGGCTCCTGAAAAATCATTAATATCTAAAGCTGGTATAGCAGGATCTGTAACAAGATCTACAGTTATTGGTAGTGCTGCTGTAATAGCGGTTAGTGTTCCCGCACCCGCAGGCGTAGCCCATGTACCATCTCCTTTTAAAAATTTATTATAGTCTAGTGAAGCTCCTAAAGGCTGAGGAACTAATCCACTTGTTCCGTCTGCTGGAGCATTAGTAGCTCCAGTAAAAACATTGTAAGTAGTGTCTGGCGGAACTGCCCATGTGTTGTCCCCCCTTAAGAAAGTAGTTGGAGATGGAGATCCTGTAGCAGAAAGATCTCCTGTTAACGTCACTGTTCCTGTCTGACTAGTTACAGGTGTAAAATTAATAAAAGCTCCGCTAGTAGCTGTAAAAGTTGCAACTCCTGCTGCTGCTGCTGCATTTATAGTTACCGTGTTTCCCACTACATTTGTAGTAACATTAGTACCTCCTGTAAATGTAAATTCTCCATTCGTTGTTATTCCTGTTCCATTACCATTATCAGCAACTATACCTACCGATGTAACCGTTCCAGTTCCTGCTGGAACAGAAGAGTTTATAGTAACAGCACCCGTTCCTCCACTAATAGTAACATTAGTACCTGCAACAATACTTGTTACACCTGTATTATCTATAGTTAAAACCTTTGTTATTCCGTTTAATGTTGATGTTATGCCTGTGCCTCCTGCGATTGTTGCTGTTACTCCGTTTGTAATAGCAGCCTGAACAGAATCTCCTGCTAACACCCATGAGGACATATTACCTCCTCCTGTTTGAGCAACCCATTCCATATATCCACCTGAAGCACTATTAAACGCTAAAACTTGTCCAGCTGTAGCGACTGATGGTGTAGCAGATGTTCCTAAAACAAATGCATTGTTTGTTGTCCCGTTACCGTTTTGTATTGTTAAAGCTTTATTCAATAAAGTAGACCCTACCGCTGCAACTACTTGTATTGTAGGCGTTTCTGTGCTTAATGTTATGCCTAATCCACTTGCCGCTGACGTTGTTCTTAAATATGTTGATGATGCAGCTTGTTCGGTAAATGTAAATGAACCGCTATTTGTAATAGGCGTTCCTATCGTTCCAGTTGAATCAGTTAAAGATATACTTTGAACCGTTCCAGTTCCTGACCCACTAAAAGCTAACTCTATGTTGTTACCCCCTGCGTTATTAAATACCGCTCCTCCTGAACCTTGTAAGGTAAAAGAACTAGAGTTAGTTCCGTCTGAATTAGTAATAGTCATTAAACTTCCTACATTTGAAACTGTTAAGTCCCAATCATTTCCTTTAGGTACAGAAAACGCTCCTGACGCATCGTAATAATTAGTATTAAGCCCTCCTGAAGATCCGTTAACAATTAATGCTGATTTAAGATCTGGCTGCGAAGGAATTGTAAGGTCAACTGTTGAGTCAATGTAAGCTGTGTCAGTCATAGTTACCGCAGTCAATACCCCCGTACCTACTGATGACCATGTAGGAAAACCTAATGCTCCACCAGAAATCAATACTTGACCCGCTAAACCTCTGTCTGCGTTTAATGTTATAAATGATGTTGCTCCTAAATTTAATTCACCTGTAGCTCCAAGTAAATTAACTGCTCCTGTTAAATTTATAGTTTGTGTAGCTGCGTTTCCAACATCTAATACTTGTTGCAAATTCTGATTAGAACCCGCAACTGTTTGCCATGTTGGAGTAATAAAAGGCCCATTAGAAACTAAAGCTTGACCTGCCGTTCCTGAGTTACCAAACAATATAATAGGTGTGTTTGGCCCGTTCAAATTAAATGATCCTGAAGCTATGCTTATTTTTCCTGTAGTAGAATTTGTTGTTCCTGTTCCATTACCATTTAAAGTAATATTTCCTTGCCCTGTAATTGTGTTTGTAGAGGATAGACTTACTCCTCCTGTGCCTGTAAATAATATACTACTATTTAAAAGAGTATTTCCAGATGTTACTACTTGTTGTAATGTTGGAACATTGAGAGTTCCATTACTCGTCCACCTCATTCCTGTAGGCGTTAAACTTAAGAATTGTCCTGTTGTGCCTGGTGCGCCTGCTATTATTATTTGAGATGTTGCGCTAACATCAAGATTAGATCCTGGACTCCATTTAGAAGAACTAAAGAAATAAGAATTACCCTGAAAGTTAGATTGAGATGTTCCTAATACATTTAAACCACCTCCTGTTTGTATTGTAAATACACCTGTTAGATTTGGATTTGCTGTTGCTACTGGACTAACATTTAATGTGTCATCCCAAGATTGATTAAGTCCTGGTGAGTTAATCCATGCTAAGCCTGTTCCTGTAGAACTTAATACTTGACCTGCGACACCATGAGACCCTAGTCCTCCAGCTGATATAGTAGTAGGAAATATATCTATTACCGTTATACTAGATCCTAACGCAGAGGCGTTACCATTTAGTTCAATATTAAGTAATGAGGTATTCCCCACACCTAATACTGAATCTAAATCTTGATTTATTGCTACGCCACCCCCTAATGCGCCGACTAGAAAAGTTACCGTTTTATTTCCATCATTAACGTCTGTACCAATTATTAAATCACTAACTGAAGGCGTTACTGTTGGGTAAGCGGTAATGTTTTTTATTTTAGCCATGGGGGATCATTTTTATTTTACTTGTTCTAACTTAGTTTCTTCTACTTTTTCTTTTTCAGTAACTTCACCGTTCTCTAAATTAATAACAGCATCTTTTCCGTAGACCTCCATAAGTTTAACTTCTTCAACAGCAAATTTTTGTTTTACAGCTTCTACAGTTTCCATAAGTTTATGTTGTTGCAGAACACTGTCTCCTAACTGCATTTTTACAGTGTTAAATTCTTGTTGTAAGCCTTGTAATAATGTTAATTCTTTTTTTGAAAGATTTTTTACTTTTTTATCCATTTGATTAAATTTTTTAGGTTATTAATTTAACAAAGATACATAAAATTTTTAAAATAATTATTATGGAACATTGGTACTCCAAGTAGGTGTATTTACTCCTGAACCCGTGAACTGACCGTTATCACTATCAGTATAAGAAGTTCCAGTTCCCTCGTTAAATCTCCACCATGCAATTAAATTAGAAGAATTAGTATAGTTACCAGAGTTTGCACTTAAGTCTATTGGGGTTCCACCATTATATACGGCAAGTAAACTATTTGTTGACAATGCTGCGCTCCAAACAGCTGCATTGTTTATTTGTCCATTATAAAAGTTTTGAGCAGAAGCTCTTGTTTGAGCGCCTATTTGTGATGTACCTGCGTAGGCTAAATTAGTACTTTGATTACCTGAGGCCACAAGACTACTTTGACTAACACCGTTAACATATATTTTCCAATTTGCACGATTCATAGGCGACCCCATTGATCCCGCTGGCACTACAACCGCTATATGCTTCCATACATTATTTGGTATTGTAGTAGATGTTCTTATAGAGTTTCTGTTGTTTCCTCCTGCTCCTGGTGATGAACCATTTAATCCCATAACATGAAACACTACATATCTACTAGTGTTTACATTCATTCTATAACCATAATAATTATTAGATCCACTTTGGCCAAAACTAAAAACATAATCTGTTGGCGCTCCCGAAGGAAAATAAACCCATGCACTTATAGTAAAGCCAGTGGTATTCATAGATGATTGCGTTGGCTGTAAAACTGAATTAGTTAAAGTGCCTAATTGAACATATTGATTTGTTCCATTTAAACTTAAAGAATAGTCTGTAGAAAAACCTGAAGGAACATCTATTGTATTTATTTGTTCAATACCAGATACTGGAATTGTAGTTATTTCATTAATTCCAGAATACGGTATCGTGTTTATTTTTGATACCGCCATATTAAGTTAGTTCAATAAAAGTGTTGTCTGGGTGAAAAAATATTTCTCCCGTAGAAGAGCTAAGTGCTGTTGCTAATATTCTTACAACATCTTGTGAGCCAGATGGTGGCTCATAATACATTTGTCCTTGTGTTGGAGATAAATATAATATATCCCCATCTCCTTGAGCTGGATTATAAGATAAAGTATACATTCCTCTTGTAAGCATTCCCGCAGATGCTGATGTTCCAAGAGCTATAGCTATTAATCCTTGAGATGTAGATACGGCATCAGCATCAGAAGCTATCCAATCCCCGCCTGAATAAACATATAGCTTGCCTTGTGCCATTCCTGCTCCACTTCCAAAATAAACTATTTCACCTTGAGCAGTAAAATCTGATGATCCTGTTTTGTCTAATTGAGTATTAGAGTTCCAAGTTCCTTTCGTTACCCCACCGTCAACTGCTGTTGATACATTAGTCGCTTTTATATTAGCCTGAACAAAATTTACTGTTGGGTTTACTGTTGATGTTCCTGATATAAAAAGAGGGCTACCAACCGCTCCACCAGTAGTAGGATTTGCTGCTGAAACCGACGTTACTGATCCTGAACCAGCTGTAACCGTAGTCCATTCTAATCCTCCAGAAACACTTTTTAAAAATTTACCTACACCTGAATCGCCATCTATTTGTAATGTTGCGGTAGCTGATAATAACACATCAGTTCCAGCCTCCATGTTTAGTTCACCATTTAAAACAGTATCAGCATTTACTGTAAAGTCATCGCTTAATGTAAGGCTACCTGCTTTAGTTTGAACACCTGTTGTTCTTATAACTGTAGAATCTAATTGTATAGTACCTGTTGTTGATATTGTACCACCTGTAATACCATTTGTAGTAGCAATAGATGTTACGCCAGTGTTGTCAAAATTAATTGTACTTGCGCTAGACTGATTAAGAGTAAAAGATCCACCCCCTGATAATCCAGTTCCAGCAGTTAGTGTTATTGTTGGATTTTGTGCCGAAGAAGGTATGTTTGGAAAAGTAATAAGATTTCCAGCTCCATTTATATATTGAGCTGCGGTTCCCTGCATATCTACAGTTAAAGTTCCTGAAGAAGCAATCGGAGTTCCTCCTACAGCAAAAGCATTTCCTGTATGAGATATTCCAACTGAAGTTACTGTTCCTTGTGGAATAGTAAAACTTGTAGTTAAAGTACCCCCGTCTTGTTGTGTTAATGTTAATGTTTTTGTAACAGAACCTGAATTACCAAAACCTGTAACCATGTTATCATACGCAGAATTTGCATCTGTTGAATTACCACCACTCCAATTCATTACACCAGTAATAGTTAAAGCATTTGTACCGCCATTAAATGTAAATCCTGCATCACTTGTTATGCTGCTACCGCCGTTCCAATAAGTAACCCTACCACTTGTACCAGAACCTGTAACCGTTCCTGTGTTTGTTGTATAGCCTGCTCCGTTTACTAATTGATTATTATTAAGCAAATCATTAGTTATGGTAACAGTGTTAGAAGATAGTGTAGTGGTTATATTAGAACCACCAGCAATATCTACTGTTTCTCCATTTGAAATTGTATTAGTTCCCCCACTATCTGCATCTAAAATCCAGCTTGACATTGTACCGCCAGAGTTGTCAAACGGTAAATCGCTTACATTTCCGAAATTTATATCATTAGTAGTGACATCACTATATATTATCTTATCTGTTGCTTGTATAGCTGTTCCCGCAGCATTTACACTTCCTAATATAAAATTGTCTGCACCTGCATAGTCCATTGTAACCGTTATGGTTTCATTAGCAGACTGATCAGTTGTAAAGTTACCACTAGCACCATTATTTACACGAATACCATCAGCACCAGCAATAGTAATAGTTCCATTGTTTGCTGCCGCAGGTATAGTTGGAAAGGTTTCTAAATTACCATCTCCTGTTATATACTGAGTACCAGAACCTACTACATCTATAGCGATAGTTCCAGAAACTGTTACTGGAGAACTACCTACACTAAAAGCATTTCCTGTATGAGACAATCCTACACTTGTAACCGATCCTATTCCTGCACCTATATCACTTCTTACTTCAGCAGCTGTTCTTGACTTAACTGTTCCGCTGGAAGCAGTTAAAAATATTGATGCAGCTGAACCTAATGTTCCTATTGTATCTATAGTTAAATTTCCCGCTATGTCTAAATCACCGCTTGATATATCAAGTTTAAAATTATCAACATCAGAACCTGTTTCTCCTATAGAAAACTTATTGTCTTTAGAAATTAAATAAGTATCTGTATCGTCATCTTTAATTCTTATATTAGCATTGTCATCTGTACTTTCAAATATTGCAACATTGTTTGTTGTTCCTGTATTAACATCAAGATTACCGTTAATTTTAGCTTGGCCATTTACATCTAAAGTAGTAGATTCTAACTCACCATTTATAAGAACACCGTCTGATTTAGTTGTAAGTTTTACAGAGTCATTTGCATATAATTCTATTTTACTATTACCGACTCCTGTGTATTCCCATATTAATCCCTTATCACCCGTCCCAGGCACTATAACACCTGAACCGTTTACAGTTGTAACAAGAGCTTGTATTCTAAATTCCTCAACTTCAAGAAATAAAGGAAAAGGATTAACTGATCCATTTGGTCGTAAAGTTGAAATGCAGTTAAACTTAGAAACAAATGCTGATCCATTATTAAATGCTTGATGGAAAAATTTAAAATCGCCTACATTAGTAGACGAAGCGTTTCCTCCAAAACTAACATACACATTATCGTACGCATATTGATTACTAGTCCATGCCATTTATGATTATTTTTCACAAATATACGAATTAAATTAAAAGCGTTTTGCTAATAATCTAATTCGTATATGTAGTTTTTACTAAAGTACCTCTGTAATTAACACTCTAGCCTCGTTTGTTGTTAAAGGCTCTACCGTTGATAGCGTTACTACACTTGTAGACGTTCTATCAACCTGTAATATTAAATTGTCATAAGGTGATTCATTTCTGTAACACTGAACCATTACATCTCTTGTTCCTAAATTATGAGATACAGCATAAGTTGTTGCACTGCCATTTCCAATGTTTGCAACCGCATTATGATTGTCTCCAATACAAGTAGTCACCGCTGCACAGAAGTTTGTTATCTGAGAAGCTGGTATTGCAATCGTTGTGTTTGTTTGTGCTGTAACTTGTCCAAAAGCATTTGTTACAACTCTTGATGTCTGTGTTGCAGTACCTGTTGTTGTATTTGCTCCTGCATCTAAGCTAATTGCTCCAGATCCGTTTACATTAATTCCTCCTGCTGTTGGAACGCTTACAAGTCCTACCGTAGTAGTTGTTGCAATATCAATGTTTGCTTGTACCTCAACAAAATCTCCTTGAACTGAAGTTCCAGCTCCTGCTGCTGTAATACAAATAACCTGATCTCCTATTGATAAAGGCTCAGCAGCATTTCCAAAGAAATTACCCGCTGTTGTTACAACATAGAAATCACCGACAGCTATTGCTACCCTTGCAGCTCCTGATGTTAAGTTAGTTGCTCCTCCGTCAATTACACCTGTTGATGCATTAAATCCTCCTTTAAATTCTAGAAGACCAATAACCGCAGAATTTAACTGATTTAAGTTTACTGCGTCAGTTCCTGCTGTTGCTGTTTTAAGGCCTGTAAGTTTATTATTACCCAGTGCAATATCTCCGTTAGGAGTACCCCAATCATTAAGAGGAATATTGCCAGATAAAATTTTAGCATTTGAACCTCCGTCAACTACAGCTAAGAAATCAGATCCTGAAGTCCATGTTGTTGTTGTAGATAATTCATTTAAGTCTAAGTTAATCGTTACATCATCTGTTGCGCTTACCGCTGTATCAATTCCTGTAGAACCTTGTATTGTTACTGTGTTACCATTAGTTATAGATTGAGCAGAACCACTGTCAGCGGCTAAACTCCAAGAACTCATTGAACCTGTTGGCCCTGTGTAAGCTATTGTTACAGCACCTGTCGCCGCTGAAACGCTTATGTTTGAACCAGCCACAGCTGAAGTAACACCTGTGTTTGATATTGTAACATTTCCTGTTGCGCTACTTACCCCTATGCCTGTTCCTGCAACATTACTAAGAACACCAGTATTTGAAACATCAAGTATAAATCCATTTGAAGATGTTGAAATACCAGTTCCTCCCTGTACATCAACAGTAGCTCCTGCCGTTATGTTTGCACTTGTACCTGAATCACCAGTTAATAACCACCCGCTATATACGGTAGGTGAAGTTGGCATTGTTACAGTTTTAGTATTTAAAGCTGTTATGTGACCTGTACTATTTGTTGTTACAGAATCTACTGCTGTAAATGTTCCTGCCGATCCTGGAGAACCCGCACTAGTAGTATCAGATCTTGAAGTTGTATCGTGAGCTAAAGTTACTGTTCTTGTTCCTCCAATAGAGCCGCTTATATATAAACCACCCACTACATCTACAACTTGTCCGTTAGCTACAGTTTGATTTGAACCAGTTGACGAACCAATAGTCCATGACGTCATTGTTCCTGCTCCACCACTTGATGCAGCTGTTAATCTACCTTGCGCATCTACTGTAAAATTACCAGAAGTATAAGATCCTGCCGTAACTGCTGTATTGTCAAGAGATATAGTTAAAACATCTGTTGCAGCTGCTGCCGTAGTTAAACCAGTGCCACCTGTAAATGTTGCGGTGTTTCCGTCACTTATAGTTTGTGAACCTGAGTCACCAGCCATTGTCCATGAAGACATTGATCCCGTTCCCCCTGTATACGCTATTGTTACCGCTCCAGTTGCACTACTTACAGATATATTAGATCCAGCTACTGCCGAAGTAACACCCGTATTAGTAAATGTCATTCCTGATGCAGTAGTTGCAGTTCCAATTCCTGTTCCTCCAGCTAAATCTACAGTTACTCCATTATTTACTGTTAAGTTAGATCCTGAGTCTCCTTGTAGAACCCATGCAGTATATCCTCCTGGTACTCCCGCCCATGTATTATCACCTCTTAAAAAAGTAGATGAACTTGGAGAACCTCCAGCAGATAAATCAATAGTACCCACTGTTACAGCTCCTGTTGCTCCTGAATTTACTGTACTAGCTGAAACAAATGTTCCGTTAGCATTAGTAAAAGTTGAAACTCCTACAGTATCGGTTCCACTAGAAGCTGCTGTTACAACACCTTGAGCATTAACCGTTACAGTTGCATGAGTATAAGTTGCTGCTGTTACACCAGAATTTGGCATATTAACAGATATAGTTCCTGAACTTGTAATTGGAGAACTACCAATAGTAAAGTAATTACTAGATACTGCTACAGAAGTTACTGTACCAGCGTTTGAATCTAAAACAATCCAATTTGATCCATTGTAAAACTTTAACTGATTAGTGTCAGTTCTATATATTAATTGACCTTCTCCAGTAACGGACGGGTCAGAAGTTAAATTCTGAACCTTAAAGTTTTGTAGCTCGGTATTATTGAGAGATACATTTTGTAAAAAATTGATTGCCATGTTTTTTTCTTTTTTGTGTTATTTTAAAATTTATATGTTAAGCTTAGTTTAAGTTCTCCTTTATTATCTTCTTCCATTTTACCAACGCCATCATCATCACACATTTCTGCGTCATCACTCATGTCGTACATATAAGATGGTTCTATATATAATTTGTCCCAAACTTTTAAAGAGTACCCTAAACCTAAAGACATATCGTTGTCTTCAGTCATTAATCCAGAAACATATAAATTGTCATTAAGACTATATCTTCCAAATAAATCATAATCATCTCCATTCATCATTACTCCTACAGTAAACTTATCCATAGTATATCCTAATCCTAAGTTTTCTGTTAAATCTTCTATTGCCCAATCAGCTCCTTCTTCTGGAGAACTTAATGAACTTGTTACCATCATTTGTGCTGATGATATAATTGTAAATAAACTTAATACTGCTGTTAAAAATAATTTTGTCATTTTCTTTTTTTTAGTTAAAAAATGCCTTACCACTGGTAGGGCTATTAAATGTTATTGTCACTTGATTCAAACTGTCATACTGTACGTCTGCATACACCACCTCGTTTGCGGAACTTGATACCGATACGGCTGCGTATTTGTTAAGTCCATGATTTACTACCCAAGGATTTAAATTAGTTGCCTGAGTAAACACATAGTTCTTGTCCCCTCCTGCTGTGGGAGCATACGTCAGCAAAGATATAAAATAATCTTTGTCCTTTTCAAGGTTGTTTGCTCCTGCGGTAAAGGTAACTCCTATATTAAAAAAACCTCCCTCAAAAGGTTTTACAACAGAAGAGTTCCATGTATATATTCCAAATATGGTTGGATTGTCTACTTGAGATATTAATACTGAAGACCCTATTAGTGGTACCGTGTAATAAGGGGATACATTAATTAAAGAGTTTATTTGTCTAGAACTAAGAACAAAAGTAGATATACTTGAAAAGGCAGGAGTTCCAGCATCAGGTGCAGCAAAGCTTATTGTGCCGCTTTTTCGTAATTCTCCTGTTTTCCAGTTTTGATATTTATACCTTAAAGCATTATGTTCTATTTTATTATTTGTATTTAAAAATACTGCAATTTCATCAAAAGTAAAATTTTTAGTTGCACCATTATTTAAGGCATCAGTTCCAATTACTTTATCAGATCCTACTATTATGCTCTGTATAGGATAACTTGCTATTCTTGACATTTCTTGTTTTTTATTTTAGTTCCTTTTTCGTATGAACGCCCCCCAAAGTATGCTGTAACAGCTGTTATTAGCAATACTTTTAATAGATCCTTCCATTCATCATCAACTACAAAGGTAATAAATCCTGAGTCAATAAAAATAAGCAATATTGTACTTACGATTAAGGTGATTAAGACTAGTGGTCTTACAGATTTAGAAAGCTTGTTGTCAGAAGACATATCGCTAACCCACCTTTCTGTTACATTTTTTTGTTTTTCAATTTGCGCCTTATTTAACAGCTCAATCATTTCTTTTTTAAACGCAACTTTTTCATCAGGTGTATGAACAAACCTATCAACCACATTACTAAATTTATCGGCGACTTCTGCTCCTGCGGAACCAAATATGTTTTTCCAAAAACTCATATTATTTTTTTATATTCTTCATACGCATTAAAACTTGGACATGGCTTAGTGGAGAAATCATTGTGTCCGCTTACTGTTGCTGCGTTGTGACATTTTTTCAACATTTTTATTAAAATTAAGAGGGACTCTTTTTGTTCTTCTGTCCTGGTGTCTTCCCAGTCTAACATATCCCTGCTCTTTCCTCCTATATAACATATCCCTACACTGTCTCTATTATGGCCTCTAACGTGAGCGCCTGATTTATCTACCATTCTCCCATACTCTATAGAACCGTCCAGTCTAACTACAAAATGATAACCTATATCGTCCCATCCATTGCCCTTAACATGCCAGTCTCTTATATCTTCAGCACTAAAATCTTTATTTCGTGGAGTTGCGGAGCAATGAACAATAATTTTTGTTATTGTTCTCATAATTTATTTTCTTAATTGATAGACTCTGTCGTCCAGCCTTGTTAACATTTCTTTCATCTCCATCATTTCAGTTTTTATAAAAACTAACTCTTTTTGGATTTCTATCATTTGTTCCGTTGGAGTTTGACTTGGGACTGGTAATTCCTTTGCTATTTGAATATCCGCCTGCAAAGAATAATACATTCCCACCATACTTCCTACTAACACTATGATAGTAATAAGGTTTTTAGGACTAAGACTAACTTTTGTGTTTTCAGAAATAACTGTCATATTACCAAATAGCTAAACAGCTTGTTAGAGCAGAAGTTGATGTTCCTGTGTCAAACAGTTGTTTTATTTGTATAGGTAAGTATTCCCCTACTTTAAAGTTAGTGAATGTTACATCGTTGTTTGCAGAAGTCAATACTCTAATATTTACATACTGAGTTGCAGCGCTCATAGCGTCAGGGGCAGTATTAGTTCCTACATATAACAAACAACATTCAGATGATAGCATTACAGTTGGTTGCGCCCCTTTTCCTCCTGCTAAAAATATACGATAAGTATCGTCAAATGTAATAAGAGATCCAAATATATCTACGTCTAACGTAAGAACGCTGCCATTAACAAAAGTTACTAAAGCTTGTGTATTAGCCGTTGTATTAAACACTATATCTCCTGCACTAACGCCTAATGCTGAAAAATCTTTACCTATATCAATTAAAACATTTGATCTTATAATATGATAATTTTCTCCACCAGCAACTACTGCAAAAATATTAGCAGTTAACTCTAATAGCGTAGGGTCTACTTTAATAATATTTGCGTTACCTGCATTAGATACGTTAAATATACGATCTGTACCCGCAGCTGTTGTTAGTACAGGTCTTGGGGGTGTTGTTCCTGTAAAGTTTCCTGTTGTATCAATACATTCAGCTCCTCCGCCGCTGCTCGTTGTTGCAGACGATACTACTGCCTGACTAACACCTGTTATTACTGAAACTTGAGGTAAATTTGGAATGTGATTTGTATCGCTTGCAAGAACTGTAAGTGCTTGATTTGTGTTTACTACTATTTTTTGATATGCCATTTTTTTATATTAGAGGGTTAAAAATCTCTTTATTTACTATAAGGAAATGCTCTGTTTAAAGAATCTTTCCGATCGTTACATCCACAGTCAGATTTACCAGCTGCTTTTGCCATTTTTTGTGCTAACTTATCAAGCCCTGTTGCGCTTGTTAATTTTGCTATTGAATCTCCTAATCCTGCTGACCTATTAACTACTTTATTATCTCTTTGTTTCATGAGCTTATTTACATCTATTTGCACTTACACAACTTGTTAGGACAGTTTTCTATGTCAAAAGACATAAATCTCATTAACTCGTTCCACTTGCACTGTAACTTACAATACAAAGATACTAATCTTATCTTTAGGTTTTTTAACATATTATTGAGGTCTTCTTTCTCTTTGATTAACTATTGTCTTAGGTCTAGCTGTTATATGCTGAACATGAGCATCTTTTTCTACCCATTTAGAAACAGGTGTTTTTAATTCTTTTTTTTCTACTAAATCTTTTTTCTTACTTTTATTTTTAGCCATTTTGATTAATTTAATTATTATTTTTTAGCCATTTTTTTAAAAGTCTTTGCTAAATTATATCGCTTAGACCCAGGAGGACATGAACTGCTCCCAAACTTTTTACCCGTGCAAGGCTTGTCAGTTCTCATTCCCTTAACTGCTTTTTGTATCCAGTTATTAGCCATGACTATTTTAAATGATCGTGTCTAACTACTTTTGCAGTGTGTCTGTATGACATAGACTTATCAGCCCCATATTTATGTCCGTACATTTTTTTTGACATTCCTTCCGACTCATGTCTTCTTGATGACATAGATTGAGACTTATTACCATTTCTAGCTCCTAGTGACTCATTTAATCTTGAATTATATCCTTGCATAATTTTTATTTTTTATATTAATAACTTGAACTCATTTTTTTCTCCATGCCGTAACCTGGATTGTTTTTCTTTGTTCCTCCG
>Ga0308008_1000075_pt1 | contig 53261 bp, 60 predicted proteins | sample Neamet125_FD_203140 | JGI IMG/M metagenome (GOLD analysis project Ga0308008, IMG submission 203140) | Marine microbial communities from water near the shore, Antarctic Ocean - #125 | ecosystem: Environmental > Aquatic > Marine > Unclassified | place: Southern Ocean | collected 2014-07-24
TTGAGCAATAGTAAATTTGAAAGAATGTTTTGTTTGAAAAGATTTGATTTGTCATTTGATATTTATTTAAGTTATTAATTATTATTTATTATTATTATTATTATTAATTTCTTTATTCACTTATATTATCTATTATACGTCGTATTTACTATGCTATACACTCGCTGCGCTCGCGCACCGTTGTATTGTTAGTATGCCTAAACCTTGGCCGTAAATCACGCGACAAAGGCAAAAGGTAAAGCCTAAACCCTAAAATCGAAAGGGGAGTGGGGTTTTTGAATTTTGTTTTCTTTTTAAAAATCATTTTTGTTTTTACTATATAGCCCTATACCTATAATTATGCAACAAAGTTTTTTTCCAGCCTGTAGCTTTCTTGTAATTTGGGTAATAATATATATTATAGTAATAAAATGCAAATAAATGGCTTCAAAACAAAAATTATCGCCTGCGGCGAGGAAGCGTAAGGCTGTTAGAGACCTAGCCTATGCTAAAACTGCGGACAGGAAAGCTAAAAAAGCCCATGCACAGAGAGAAAGGCGCAAGGCTGTGCGCAGAGGCGTCAATGTTAAAGGTAAAGACTGGGATCACAAAGACAAAAGGTGGGAAACTATAGCTAGAAACCGCGCAAATGACGGTAAAGGCACTAAGTCGGAGGGTAAAAAGAGGTACAAGGTACCAAAAAGTAAATATAAGAAGAAAAAATAAAAATTATGGCTAGATTAATAAGTTATCCAACCATTTCCACAATAGCATTAGGGGATTTGTTCCCTGTTACTGATATGTCTGATGTTGGGAAGCCGCTAAAGAACGTTACGGCTACTAATTTACTCAGCTTTGTTGAAACTAATGCTGGTTTATGGAAAAAAATTCCAGGAGGGATAAATTATTCTGAGGGTAATGTAGGTATTGGGGTAACTGCATTCACAGGATATTTAGAGGTGCTGAAAGTGAACATAGAAGACACCACTACTAGAGGACTACGCATTCAACTCGAAAAACAAACTACTAGTGCCGGAGGAGCCACCGCCAACGTGTATGGGGTAAGTACCTACGTAAAAGCAAACTCTACGGAAGCACTTTCAAACGCTCAAGCCTTATGGGGCAAGGCGGAACATATAGGTTCAAATACTTGTGACTTTATAGTGGGAACATCTGCAAGAGCACAGCATAACGGCTCAGGGGATTCAAATGGTGTTTATGGGGTATTTTCTGAGGGTGCAGTTATAGGAACTGGTGTTAGCACACAACAAAACATTATAGGTACGTACAATACAGCAAAGCTAGACAACACAAATGCAACGGCAGAAAAAATGTATGGTGCATATATCTATGCAGTATTAAATGCCGGTACCGTTAGAGCTCGCTTGGTAGTAATGATCCTGGATTTTGATGACATCGGAACAGGGGTTGTATCCGGGGACTTCGAATATTTAAGAATAGAAAACAACGTCCCATCTGCTGTGGGAGGTACAGCAAGGGCAATAAACTCTTTATCAACTTTGCCTTCTGAGTTTGCGGGTTCAGTTCAATCAGCAGGATCCATCAATACAGCAATAGCAGAACATGCAGACAATGCAGCGGCAATTACAGCAGGACTTGTAGTGGGTACCCACTACAGAACTGGAGACTTGTTGAAGATAGTTCATTAAGTAGCTTTCCAATTAATAACTTAAATTGCGTAGTTTTTTTAAATTACGTGTAATTATATAATAAAATTTAATCTAATGAGTCAAATAGTAAAAAAGTTTAGCTTTGGAAACAAAGGTAGAGAAAAAGTATTTAAGGGTATTGAAACCCTAACTGAAGCAGTGGCTTCTACACTAGGAGGTGGAGGTGAATGTGTTATTTTTGAAAATGCGCAAGGTGTGCCCATGATAACAAAAGATGGGGTTACTGTCGCGGAGCTAAGTGTTCTTTTGGATCCTGTAGAAAACATGGGGGCTTCTTTAGTTAAGCAAGCCGCTAGAAGAACAGTTGCGGAAGCAGGGGATGGGACTACAACATCCACAGTGCTAGCTCACGCTATATTAAAAGAATTTGATAAATCCAAAAGTAAATTCACCAGCAGGGAAAAACGCGACGCTATTAGTAAAATAGTTGACAAAACTTTAAAGCACTTAGATAAACAAGCAAAACCTGTTAACGGGGGCATGATTGACGAAGTAGCTACTATATCTACAAATAATGATGAAGAGCTTGGTAAATTAATAGCTGATGCATATAGAGCCGTGGATTTAACCGGCGTTGTAATGATGGAAACATCCCAAGACGGCAACACAAGCATTGAGGTGGTTGAAGGAGTACAATATGAAAAAGGTTTTACCAATAATCATTTTGTAACCAATGCGTCTGCAAATACAGCGGAATTAAATAATCCCAAGATACTACTTGTTGATTCAGCCGTAGATACCATTAGACAAATACAAACGATACTGGAACATGTAATTAAGAATAACACCCCCTTATTAATTGTAGGGGATGTTGATCCCAAAGTTGCGGCTGCCTTAGCCATGAATAAAAACAAGGGGTCTATAAAAATAAATATAATTCCCGCACCTACCCACGGTGTAAATAGAAAAGAAATATTTGATGACTTAGCCCTATTGACAGGGGCCACAGTTATAAGCGAAAGCTTAGGAGATGATCTAGACCTAATAGATCTATCGTGCTTAGGCACTTGTGTAAAAGCAGTGTCAACATTTAGAGATACGGTATTTCAAATAGACGAAGAACAATCTGAGGAAGTTCAGGCTATTATTAACAACATTAAAAAGCAATTGCTAACAGAATCTCTTGCAGGCAAAGTAATAAAGCTTGAAAAAAGATTAGCAATGCTCGCTGCTAAGCTAGCAATAGTAAAAGTAGGAGGAAATTCAGATGTTGAATTAAATGAAAAGAAAGATAGAGTTGAGGATGCAATATGCGCTACTAAAGCGGCTATCAAAGAAGGTGTGGTTGCAGGTGGAGGTATCGCGTTGATTAACGCGGCCAAAAGCATTAAAGCAAAAAATTCTGCGGAAGAATTAGTTTTAGAAGCGCTATTCTCTCCATATAATACAATAATGAAAAATGCGGGCCTAGAGTTAAGGGACATCGACAAAAAGAATTTCGGGGTTAATGTAGAGACCGGGAAAATGGTTAATATGTTTACAGCAGGTATCATAGATCCTGTACTAGTTACAAAGTCGGCTTTAAAAAACGCCGCTTCAGTTGCTTCGACTATATTGTCAACTAACTGTGTTATGTCTAATGTAAGAGAATAATATGAAAGCAATAGGTAGAAACATAATAATAAAAAAGTTAAAAGAAGGTATAACTGAAACTGAGGGCGGTTTGCTCTTAGCCGAAAGTCACAGAGAAGATATCCGATACGTAGAAGCTACGGTTGTATCAACAGGTAGCGAATGCGATGGTATTAAAAAAGACGACGTCATATACTACGATAGACATGCCGGCCATAAGATTGAGATAAATCGGAAGACACTCCATGTTATAAAGACAGGAGATGTAGTGTTTGTTTTATGAGAAAGCTAACAGGCGCAGATTTAAAAAACGCGGGTTTGTTAAAGCACTATAGGATTATACGCAAATGGGCTTGCAAAACAAACGGCATTACTGATGCGGATCTTGAGCTGTTAATATATTTTGATTGCTTAGATCAATTTAGAAAGCGCGATTTTGAAGACGGTAGCCTTACATACTCTTGGGACAACAGGAGATGGAATAAGCTGCTCAAAGAAGGCTGGATAGTTAAATGGCGTGGCTATAATGGATCTGATAAAACTTACAGCATATACAAAATAAGTTTTAGATGCAAATGCTTAATACAGCAGATGTATCGTATAATGCTAGGAGAGGAAGATATACCTACTTCAACCAGGCGTAATCCGGTTATGAAAAAAAAATCATACGGTGATAAAGTATACTCTGTTGCCTTTAATAAAGTTAATAACGATAAAACACGATAATTATGATAAACATGTTTGGAAGCGGCCCGTCAAGCGCGCAATCTAGGGTGGCAACTACTATGCAGGGTGCCCTAGAAATGGCCCGAGCTCAACAAGCTAAAAAAAGAAGCTTAATAGGCGGCGGAGAAGGTTTAGGAGGAGGTCATGGAATTGCCGAAGTAACAGCAGATAATCAAGTAGGTTCTTTAGCACAAAGCTCTATTCCCGGAGGAACACTAGGGGCGGGAGGCTTTGCGCAAGCCCCGGCTATTCCCGGCGGATCGCTAGGTCCAGGAGGCTTTCCAGTAGCAACAGCAAACCCTGAGATGGCAGCGGAGTCTTCTCCAGTTGCCTCAGAAACAATGGCAACTGCAGCGGCTGCCCGAGATCCTTATAATAATGCAATACGTACGCCTCAGCAAGATGCTGTAGGCCAAATACAAGGAAATGCGTTTATGCGTGATAGATCTCTTTACATTTAAAAATAACGTTAAAATATAAAATTATGGATCACACAGAAGAATATAGACTAGGAAGCGTTGCGAATAGACAAAAGACAATGTCTCAAAGCAGCATATCACCAGAAGGTGAAGGTGCCGTATGGGGAGGACCCTTAAGTCAAGAGGGTAGGCCTCACGTACCCGGAAACTCTAGGGGACCACAAGGAATTCAAGTACTAAAGTACCCTACACCATATACTTACGAGCCAATAACACAATGCGCTAAAAAAGGAAAATACTTTGAAGCTTACACGAAATTTTCTTAAATCAGAATTTGAATGTAAGTGTGGTTGCGAAATGCCGAGTGAAGTTTTTTTAAATATTCAAAAGCTTGCCGGTCAATTGCAATATATACGGGATTTTATAGATTGGCCTATAAAACTTACCAATGCATACAGATGCGCCGATCACAACGAAAAAGTAGGGGGGGTTTCTGATAGCCAACATCTATTAGGAAAGGCTGCTGATATACAGGTTAAAACATTACCTCCTAAAGACCTATACAAGGTAGTAGATACTTTAGCTGAATACGGTAGAGTGCTACAGGGTGGATTGGGAGAGTATAATACTTTTGTGCATTACGATATACGCAAAACAAAAGCAAGATGGGATAATACAAAAAAATAATTATGGCAAAAGCATTTAAAGTACATAATATGTACAAGGGAAAGATTACTAAAAAAGTTAATACTATGGCTCAACATAATGCTTTAAAAGCAAAAGGCTATAGTCATAAAAAACCTAAAAAGTAATGGCCGTAGCAAAAAAGAAAAAAGCTGCCCCAAAGAAAAAAGCTGCCCCAAAGAAAAAAGGCAAAGCTCCTTCGCGTAAAAAATCAAAAGGAAATTACGCCGCAGTAAAAAAAGGCAAGGGCTCAGGCAAAAAAGCCGGGGGTGGTATGACTGCTAAGGGGGTTGCGAAATATCGTAAAGATAATCCAGGTAGCAAGCTAAAAACCGCTGTGACTAAATCGCCTTCAAAATTAAAACCGGGTAGCAAAGACGCTAAAAGACGTAAAGCTTTTTGCGCAAGATCTAAAAGCTGGAAATCAGAAAGAGGATTAGCTGCACGAAGAAAATGGAATTGCTAGTATGAAAAGAAACAAACCAAATTGCGGATGTCTTAGTAAATACATGAAGACTCCCCAGACAGGAGTCAAAGGGTCTAAAGGCAGAAATGGCTGGGATGCAAAACCAGTGTTTAGAATAACTAATCCAGGTAGAAGATGAAAGCAAAAAAGAAAACAACACCCTGTTGGAAAGGATATATGAAGCAAGGTATGAAAAAAAAGGGGGGAAAGCAAGTTAATAACTGTGTGCCTATAAGAAAAGCAAAATAACAATAACCTAAAACCGAAACAAAATGAACAAGTATGACAAAAAAATGATGCATGAGCGCGAGCTTATTTACGATGCAAAAGGACAACTTCACAGAGCTGATGAAAAATACAAGCGTGGAGACAGAGGGGCTAAGCAAACGATGATTCACGATCGTGAGTTGGTATATGATGCAAAAGGTGACATTCACAAAACAGACAACGCTAAGCATAGTGGGCATCCACTTAGTAAGCATTGGTACAAAAATCGCTAATAATTATGGCAGAATCAAACAAGCAAGAAAAGAAAAATCTTTTAAAAGATAATCCAATTGCCAAAAGAGCAGCGGTTAAGACAGCGCCGAAGGCAAAAACAAAATCTGCAAGATTAAAAGCAAAAGCGGCAGAAGTTAAGAAAAGAAATCCTGCAAGAGCTGCAAGATTAGAAAAACGCTCTGTAAGAAAAGCAGGTAGAGAGAAGAAGAAAGAAGTTAGAGTAGACGCCAGAACTAAGCGTAAGATAGACCGCAAAACCACCTCAGCGTCAACAGCTGCAGTGGATATGGGTAACGCAAAAAGCGGTAGCAGAAAAGAAGCAAGAAAGGGAAGGAAGATGGTGAAAAAAGTAAAGCAGCGAGAAAAACTTGAAGCAACTAAATCCGGTAAAAGAGTAGCGGCCGCTTCCAAAAAGAAGAAAAACTACTAAACAAGAATAAATAACAGAATAGGACTGTATAAACCTAGCTAAACAAAAACAATAACAAAAACAAAAACAAAAACAAAATGGCAAAATTTATCGCAATTAAGTCTACAGGTGCTGGATTAGCAGGTGGGGACGTATTATTAGGAGTAGAAGGAATTATCGGTGTAGGAGCAGCATCAGCAACAACAACTGTAGTTGAGTATGATGCTAAAAAAGCAACAATAACTCATTCAACCGTAGGCACAACCCCTTCAGTAAGAGATGCAGTTAACGCAGCACTAACGGCTAACCCAGGTGGGGTTAAAGCTAGAGTACAGCTACCAGTAGGTATTACTGTAAGCGCAATAGCAATAGCGTAATTATTTTTAATAACCCTGCGGAGTAAAATTCGCGGGGTTTTTATTAAACAAAGAATATGAGCAAAATAATTTCATGGTTAACTGGAGGGCTTATCAAAGAAGTAGGTAAGGTAATCGATAGTTTAACTACCACAAAGGAAGAAAAACTTGAGATTAAAAAACAATTGCAAGTTATTCTTGAAAAAGCCGAGGCTAACGCTCAGGTGGAAGTTACTTCAAGGTGGAAGTCAGACATGAGTTCTGATAGCTACCTTTCAAAAAATATTCGACCCATGGTATTAATATACCTTACGTTTATATTTTCATTATTAGCATTTACTGATGGGAATATTGGTCACTTTAAAATAGCGGAAGAGTACATACCTATCTTTCAAGTGCTATTGGTAACTGTTTACGGGGCGTACTTTGTAGGTAGGTCTTGGGAGAAAGGCAGGAAAATAATGAATAATAAAGATAAATAAAGTAGTTTTATAAGATTTCGTGTAATTATATAATAAATATAATAACAATTAAATCTAATACTATGAAAAATCTAATTATTGCATTATTTATTACGCTAACATCATTTGCAGCAAAAGCACAAGAACAGTTTAGTGGGATTTGGCAAACCGAGGATTCTAACTATTTAAAAACTATACTAGCATCGGACTATTCAGTATTGCAGTGTTTTAACACTTCATTTAAAGAATACAATGTTATAACAGAAACAATTGTTTTTGAAAGCAAAAACAAATTTACCACGGAATTATATAATCCAGATAATGGATACCGTGTTACAATAGAGTACACATTAATAAACAAAGATTCAATTTCTAGTAAATACACCGGTGATGTTACCGGAGTTTACGGAATAAAACGATTATATTAAAAAAAAATCATGGCTTATAAACAAAATTTTGGTAGAGACAATTTAACAAACCTAAACGTAGCTGCTCTCACTAACGGGGGCACCGACCCAACTGACCCAACTGACCCAAAACCAAATGGGGTGGTTGCTAGTTCAGATGACCTGACCTTTGGGGGTGGAGTCACCAATGAGCTAGAAGGAGTAACTCTTGGGACTGTTAAAAACACTAAACCAAAAGTAAACCGACCAAAAACTCTTCGTGACAGTATTCTTGACAACACAGCCGACGATTCGTACACTATGTATAATGCAGATACTAAAAAAACTACAAAGCAAAAAGTTGATCCTATAAGTGGAACAAACTTTGACGAAACAACTTATAGTAACCCGGCAACTAAATATACTGCTTCGCTTACTAGCGGCAATAAATCGGTTTCTACATCATCAAGTAGATACCCGAGCATCTCCACAATTAACGCTAACCACCCTTACATTAGCAGTGCTTCAAATTACGTAGGCACGATGCCCGCTGATCGCCAAGACGGTTTTCAAGAAACCTATACGGACAACAACTTTATTAGAGACACAAAAACCGGCAAACAAATCATAGGCCTTCCTAAAAATTCAGAGCCAACCCATCGAGGAAAAATAAATGCTCTGAAAAAACACAAAAAAGACAGCGTTAGTAGCAGGAAAGTTCGAATAAATGCGCAGGTTAGAAATGAACGATCTCTAGATCGAGCAGGCTTACTAAAGGACTTGATTAAAAAAAATAGATAGCAATTAACCAATAAAAAAAATAATTATGGCATTTAAAATGACACCAGGGATTAAAGGTAATTCCTCAAATAACTCGATTATGGGCGGAGGCTGTGGAGGAGACGGACAACCACCTTGCCCACCTAGATTTCAAGCAGAACAAACAATGGCGCCGGTAGCGGATAGGTCTTCTAGATCTAGATCTAATACATCAAAAAGGAAAGCTGCACCAGCACAAGCGCCACCAGTAAAGCTGCCGCCTAAGCTTAAAATAAATTTACCTGAGGGACATAGGTTTAGAAGTAAATTAGCAGAGGCTAGTTTTTATGAAAATATGCAGGAGGCCATTGATACTGGGGTGTTTAAGTCTCAGGAACAATTAGACTCGGCTGTAATTAAGCGACTTAAACTTAACGCTGGGCCCAAAGAACCTCCTATTTATGAGATTCCTGGAAAGGGACCTGTTCTTGATGCCGGCCCTGTTTTGGAGGCACCTGAGAGACCTATTAGGGTTCCTGTTAAAGAAGGACCTAAAGCAGCGCCTGTTAGAGGAGTAGCGGCTGTAAAAGCAAAATAAAAATTAATAATTAACAATTAAATTAAATCAAAATGAGTAAAGTAAAAAAGATGGAGGTAACTCCAAAGGCAATCACTAAAGACGAGTTAAAAAAAGTTACAGAACTACAAACAGAGCTGCAATCTTATTTAGCCAACATTGGTGTATTAGAAGTGCAAAAAGCTAAAGCTATTTTTCAGGTAAACATGCTTGAAAAAGAAATGGGCGAGATTAAAAAAGATATTGAGACTAATTATGGTCCAGTTAATATTAATCTTTCTGACGGAACTTACGAAGAAATTAAAGAGTAAGTTATGGAAAGTGTTATAAGAAAAATTAGTATCGGGGCTGACTATAAAAACGAAGCAATGCATTACTCTGTTAAACAGACAGTTTACGGCGGTCACGAAATTTCTCATATAATGTTTGAAGAGTCTGATAATTCTTATAATATATTTATTAAGAAGGTAGATGAGATAATGCCATGGAAGAAGTTTAATTCTAACATGGCTATATCCGTTGAATATGACCTAGAGTATTAATGCGAAGTATATATGATTTTATCATAAAGCCGGTAGGCAAAAGATATGATAACGAAGTTAAGGTTGGGGAGCATACCCTTGTAACAAATAGCTCTATAGAAAGTTTTAAGCATGTTAATAATATCGCTGAAGTAATAGAAACACCCGTTGCGTTTGCGACTCCTATTAAAAAAGGAGATTTAATCGTAATACATCACAACGTTTTTAGAGTGTTTTATGACATGAAAGGAATTAAAAAGAACAGTAGGTCGTTTCTAAAAGACGGCTTATTTTTTTGTAGCATTGACCAAATATATTTATACAAGAGGAATAAAACTTGGAAATCATTTGGAGATAGATGTTTTGTTGCTCCTGTCAAAAATAAAGACATTTTAAGCAGCCAAAAAACCGCTGATCTTATTGGTATACTAAAAATAGGTAACAGCTCCCTAGAGAGCGCTGGAATCAACCCAGGCGACATAATAGGATTTACCCCGAATAGCGAATGGGAATTTGTTGTGGATAATCAAATTATGTATTGCATGAAATCAAATGATATTGTTATAAAGTATGAACTCGATAGAAACGAAGAGGAGTATAATAGCCGCTGGGCACAAAGCAATTAAAGAATTAGTAAAGGTAGCAGAGGAAAAGATCGTTGACTCAGAGGAAGATATATCCGCTGACAGACTTAAAAATGCTGCCGCTACTAAAAAGCTTTGTATACTAGATGCTTTTGAAATATTAAACAGAATACAGGAAGAAGAAAATATGATTGCGGATGCAACTAATACTTCGGATAAACCTGCGTTTAAAGGCTTTGCAGAGGGGAGATCCAAATAATGGCTTACCAGCAACAATTATACAGTATAGTCAAAGACTATATTAGGCCCCAAGCAATTAAGAAAAAAAACCGATATGCAAAATGGGAATACGGCTATAACAAAGAGCACGATGTTGTAGTTATAAGCAGGACCGGCAAAATAGGAGATATATATCTAATAAGTGGAGTGCACATTGCATTGCCGCTATTACAAGATAAACCTGACAAAGGTATAAATAAGTGGAAAGCCACTGCCTATCCAAAAGAATTAAGTAAAATAAAAAGTGAAGCAGATTGGATCAAGTACCCAGATGCTTTTAAAGAAAAATGGTATGGGTATATTGACGGGGAGTTTAACAAGCGTGAGGAAGGCTTTTGGTTTTGTAATCAAGATAAGCTTACTTACATTACTGGTACTCACTACATGTACTTGCAGTGGTCCAAGATTGACGTTGGGCAACCTGACTTTAGGGAATCAAACAGATTATTCTACATATTCTGGGAAGCTTGCAAAGCAGACAGCAGATGCTACGGTATGTGCTACCTTAAGAATAGAAGATCGGGATTTTCTTTCATGGCTTCCGGCGAGACCGTTAACCAAGCAACAATATCTTCGGATGCTCGATTTGGCATATTGTCCAAATCTGGACCCGATGCAAAGAAGATGTTTACAGACAAAGTTGTACCAATATCGGTTAACTATCCATTCTTCTTTAAACCAATCCAGGATGGAATGGACCGTCCTAAAACAGAACTCGCATACAGAGTTCCCGCTTCAAAATTTACAAGAAGAAAACTTGACGCCAACGCGGTACCAGAAGAGATCGTCGGGCTCGACACAACGGTCGATTGGAAAAACACGGGGGACAACTCATACGATGGGGAAAAACTAAAACTATTGGTACACGATGAAAGTGGCAAGTGGGAAAGACCAACTAATATACTTAACAACTGGCGAGTAACTAAAACTTGTTTAAGATTAGGTAGTAGAGTTATTGGTAAGTGTATGATGGGATCAACATCAAACGCTTTAGATAAAGGTGGTAAAAACTTTAAAAAATTATACGATAGTTCTGACGTAACCAATAGGAATAAAAATGGCCAAACAAAAAGTGGTTTATATAAGTTGTTTATTCCAATGGAATGGAATTACGAAGGATTTATAGATGAGCACGGATGGCCCGTATTTGAAACACCTAGAAAAAAAACAGAGGGGCCTCATGGAACACCTATTGAGGAAGGTGTTATAAATCATTGGGAAAATGAAGTTGAAGGTTTAAAAGACGACCCGGATGCACTAAACGAATATTACCGTCAATTTCCAAGAACAGAGCAGCACGCTTTTAGAGATGAATCTAAGCAATCTATATTTAACTTAACAAAAATATATCAGCAAATAGATTATAACGAAGAGCTAAGAAACAATACAATGGTTACTCAGGGTAATTTCCAATGGAAAAACGGTATCAAAGATACAGAAGTAATATTCTATCCTAACAAAGACGGTAGATTTTATATTACATGGGTGCCTAATCAAAATCAACAAAACAATATAATAATAAAAAATGGTATTAAATATCCAGGAAATGAGCACATGGGTGCCTTTGGTTGCGATAGCTACGATATCAGTGGTGTCGTTGGTGGCGGCGGCTCTAACGGAGCTTTACATGGATTAACTAAATTTTCAATGGAGGATGTACCTCCAAATCATTTCTTTTTAGAATATATTGCAAGACCTTCAACAGCTGAGATGTTTTTTGAAGATGTATTAATGGCTATGGTATTTTACGGAATGCCAATACTTGCGGAGAATAACAAACCAAGATTGCTCTATTATATAAAAAGAAGGGGATATCGAGGGTTTAGTATCAATAGACCAGATAGAACTTACAATAAGTTATCAGTAGCCGAAAGAGAAGTAGGGGGAATACCTAATTCAAGTGAAGATATAAAACAAGCACATGCATCCGCTATTGAAACCTATATAGAAGACTTTGTAGGCCAAAAAGTAGATGGTTACGGAGATGTTTATTTACAAAGAACATTACAAGATTGGGCTAAATTCGATATAAACAACAGAACAAAACACGATGCATCAATAAGTTCAGGGCTGGCATTAATGGCTTGCAATAAGCACAGGTACACACCTAGAGCAGCTACACAAAAAAAAGTGTATGCTTTAGGCTTTAAAAAATACAATAACGAGGGAGCTACTTCAAAAATAATATAATAAATGAACGTAAGTACAAATATTAATAGCCCATTTCCTGACCAGGTAGTTAGCGACGCTGAGAAAGCTACGCTAGAATACGGATTACAAGTGTCAAGAGCTATTGAGCAGGAGTGGTTTAATTACGGAGGCGCCGGATCAAATAGATATTCTATTAATTGGAATAGCTTTCACAATCTTAGGCTATATGCTAGAGGGGAACAAAGTGTGCAAAAGTACAAGGATGAATTAGCTATTAATGGCGATTTGTCTTATCTTAATTTAGATTGGAAGCCAGTACCAATACTTTCAAAGTTTTCAAATATTGTTGCTAATGGTATTACACAAAAGCAATACGATCTATCTGCATATTCTCAGGATCCCCAGTCTTTAAAGAAAAGAACGGATTATGCGAATGACATGTTATTTGATATGCTAACCATAAACTCCAGAGCAAAAGCCAGCTCGATTATACCTATGGATTTAAGTAGGTCTGGTATACCCGATAGCGAACTCCCGGAATCAATGGAAGAAAGAGATCTTCACATGCAACTTAGATACAAGCCCGCTATAGAAATCGCGGAAGAAGAGGCAATTAATACCATATTAGCTACAAATGAATATGATTTAGTAAGAGCTAGAGTCAACCAGGATTTAGTTAATATAGGAATGGGTATAACGAAGGCATCGTTTAATCCAGCTGAAGGCATTGTGGTTGATTATGTAGATCCTGCTTATTGTGTTTGGTCATACACTGAAGATCCCCACTTTGATGATATATATTATGTAGGTGAAGTAAAGTCTATAACTATACCAGAGCTTAAAAAAGAATTTCCTTATATATCTAATGAAGAGCTAGAAAAAATTCAAAAGTTTCCTGGAAACAAAAGAATGATTCAAGGATTTGAAAACTACGACAATAATACTGTTCAAGTATTATATTTTGAATATAAGACCTACACTGATCAAGTATTTAAAATAAAAAGGACGGATAGCGGCTTAGAAAAAGCTATCGAAAAAACCGATATGTTTAATCCTCCTCCAAATGATAATTTTGAAAGAGTATCTAGATCTATTGAGGTATTGTACGAAGGTGCTAAGGTTATAGGCACTGACATAATGCTTAAATGGAATATGTCGGAAAACATGACTAGACCGTTAGCTGACACTACCAGAGTTGAAATGAGCTACTCAATGTGTGCTCCCAGAATGTATAAAGGAGTAATACAATCGCTTATAAGTAAGTGTATCGGATTTGCAGATGTTATACAATTAACTCATTTAAAAATACAGCAAGTATTAGCTAGAATGGTTCCAGACGGAGTGTTTTTAGATGTGGATGGATTAGCGGAGGTTGATTTGGGCAACGGCACAAACTATAATCCTCAAGAGGCGTTGAATATGTATTTTCAAACAGGGTCAGTTGTTGGTAGATCGATGACACAAGAAGGAGACATGAACAGGGGTAAAGTGCCTATACAGGAATTATCAAGTTCATCGGGTATAGGTAAAATACAGGCTTTGATTACTGCATACAATTATAATATGCAAATGATTAGAGATGTAACGGGCTTAAATGAAGCCCGCGATGGCAGCATGCCTAGTCCAGACTCTTTAGTAGGACTTCAAAAAATGGCTGCTAATGCATCTAATACCGCTACAAAACATATACAGGATGCTAGCATACAGTTAACCTTGAGTACCTGCGAGAATATTTCTTTAAAAATAAATGACGTTTTAAACTTTCCGTTAACAAAAAATTCGTTAATGAATAGTATATCAACTTTTAACGTTGAAACTTTAAAAGAAATTGAAAATCTTAATTTACATGATTTTGGTATATTCTTAGAAATGGAACCAGATGAAGAAGAAAGGGCGGAGCTGCAAAAAAACATACAGATATGTTTGCAAACAAAAGAAATTGATATTGAAGATTCAATAGATATTAATCAAATTAAAAACCTTAAGCTGGCCAATGAAATGCTAAAGGTAAAAAGAAAAAAAAGACAGCAAAAAGCACAGGCTTTAGTCCAGCAAAATATTCAAGCACAAGCGCAAGCAAACGCGCAGGCGTCTGAAAAGGCAGCAATGGCTGAAGTGCAAAAACAACAGGCTTTAACTGCAGAAAAAGTTGCGATAGAGCAGGCTAAATCTAACTTTGAAATGCAAAGAATGCAGACCGAAGCACAGATTAAGAAAGAATTGATGGCTACTAAATTTCAATATGACTTGCAGCTAGAACAAATGAAAACTCAACAAATAAAAGCTAAAGAAGACAATGCTGATGCCGCCAAAGTTAAAAGAATAGAAAAAGAGGGAACACAGCAAAGCCAAATGATAGAGCAAAGACAATCCAAAGGTATGCCTAAAGATTTTGAAAATGCCGAACAAGGAGCTATAGGCGGTATGGATATGTCTCAATTTATGCCCCAATAAACAAGTATTTAATAATTATATAATATCATATCATGAGTGAAAAAACAGAAGGATCTTTTAAGATCAAGTCTAAGCTAACTGAAGAACAATTAGCGGCTAAAAACAGGGAACCTTTAATAGATATTCCCAGCAATGTAACCCGAGTAGTAATACCTAAAGAAGGAATAGATGCCATTCAAAAGCCAAGCACAGAGAAAGTGGATGTACATGAACCTTCCGAAGATAGCGAAGATGTGGTCCAAGATGTACCCGAACCAGTTATCAAAGAAATTACCGAAGAAAGTAAAAAAGAAGAAGAAATAAAGTTAGAACCATTAGCGCCACAACCCGTATTACCAGAAAATATTACTAAGCTAGTATCTTTTATGGAAGAAACAGGCGGTACTTTGCAGGACTACATTAGACTAAACACTAATTACGACGATGTAGATCGCGACGTTTTAGTTAAAGAATATTACAAAAACACTAAATCCCATTTAAGCGCGGACGAAATCGACTTTATGCTCGATGACAACTTTGCGTTTGATGAAGAGGTAGACGAGGAGCGAGATATCCGAAGAAAAAAACTCGCATATAAAGAAGAGGTTGCAAAAGCCCGTAAGTTTTTAAATGATACTAAAGATAAGTATTATGACGAGATCAAGTTGAACTCGCCTAAATTATCTGGAAATCAACAAGAAGCTTCGGACTTTTTTAATCGATATAAAGAGGACCAGGAAAGAAACACCGCTAATCACGAAAAGTTTAAAGCCAATACTAATCAATTACTTAATAACGAATTCGAAGGTTTCGATTTTAATTTAGGGGATAAGAAATTTAGATATGGCATACAAAACGCTTCGCAGGTAGCAGAAAAGCAATCAGACATCGGTAATTTTATAGGGAAGTTCCTTGGAGAAGACGGTGTAATTAAAGATACCGCAGGGTATCATAAAGCGCTGTATGCAGGTGCTAATGCTGACAAAGTAGCAAATCACTTTTACGAACAAGGCAAAGCAGATGCTATTAGAGATGTTGTAAACAAATCTAATAACACCTCTAGCACAGCTAGAAAAGCTGCGCCAGTAGACGGAGCAAGGTTCGGTGCATACAAAGTAAAATCAGTTTCTGGAGCGGACTCAACAAGACTAAAAATTAAAAAGTTTAAAAATTAATAACAATGAGTTTATTACCACAATTTGGGGCTATTGTCCCTTCACAATCACAGCAAATACTTAACACTAACTACCTACAATGGACCGCCAATGGGGGAGCTGGTGCAGTACCTGCTAATTTCGCTGACTTCGCTCAGCAGTATTTACCAGAAATTTATGAAGCAGAAGTAGAGCGTTATGGAAACAGAACGTTAGCTGGATTTCTAAACATGGTTGGCGCTGAAATGCCAATGACTTCTGATCAAGTTATTTGGTCTGAACAAAATCGTTTGCATATTGCTTATGACGATTGTACTTACGCCGGAGGAGCACCTACTGTATTAATTATAGGAGGGGGCGCTACCGCGCAAAACGTAATGTCTATTAACGATACAGTTGTTCTTTTGGACACAGTAACAGGAACAGAAGCTAAGGCTGTTGTAACCGCTACTGTACCTGGAGCGTCTGGTGTTGGAAGTGTTACTCTTCAGTTTTACAACGGAAACGTATTAAACACTGCTGGATCTGTATTCACATCTGGTGCTATTAAGGTTTTCGTATATGGATCTGATTACTCTAAAGGTACCACTATTGGTACGGGAGCTGGAAATTCAGCTGCTAGAGTATCTGTAGAACCTGTGCTGACACAGTTTTCAAACTCTCCAATCATTATTAGAGATCAATATGTTGTATCTGGATCAGATACCGCTCAGATCGGTTGGGTAAATGTAGCAACGGAAGACGGAACTGATGGATACTTATGGTACCTAAAAGCAGCGTCTGAAACTCGCTTACGTTTTCAAGACTACTTAGAAATGGCTATGGTAGAAGGAGAATTAAATACAAATGCAGGGGCAGGTGCTTATCAGGACCTACAGCAGCCAGGAACACAAGGTTTGTTTGCAGCTATCTCGGATAGAGGTAATGTACAAACTGGATTCACAGCCGCTAACGGACTAACTGAATTTGATGCAATTCTTAAAAACCTAGATACTCAGGGGGCAATTGAAGAGAACATGTTGTTTTTACAACGTCAAACTGCTTTGGACTTTGATGATATGCTAGCTGCGATTTCTAGTGGACAAACTGGAGGAGTTGCTTATGGTTTATTTGAAAATTCAGAAGACATGGCGCTTAACTTAGGATTTAGTGGGTTCCGTAGAGGATCTTACGATTTCTATAAGACAGATTGGAAATACTTAAATGATGCGTCTACTCGTGGAGGAATCACTGGAGTTAATTCAATCGAAGGTGTATTAGTACCAGCTGGAACATCAACTGTTTACGATCAAATTTTAGGAACAAATATCAGACGTCCATTTTTGCACGTACGATACAGAGCTTCTCAAACTGACGACCGTAGAATGAAATCTTGGTTAACAGGATCTGTTGGTGGAGCTAGTACTTCAACTCTTGATGCAATGGAAGTAAACTTCCTATCTGAAAGATGTTTAGTAACGCAAGCTGCTAACAACTTTGTACTATTCAAAGGAATCTAAGGATTCAAATTAATGTAGAGATGAGGGTGCCTTCGGGCACTCTTACTTTACTTTTTAACTATTAAATTATATTATATTATGGCTAACAAAAAACCCGTAGCTAAAAAAGCTACACAAGTAGAAGAAACTGTAGAAAAAATTGCAATCTCTACTATAAAAGAAACAAAAGTAGAATCTAAACCCCAATGGGAAATTAAAGATAGAGTATACTACTTAATAGGAAACAAATCTCCTTTAACATTAACAATACCTGGAAAGCACACAAGAAAACATTCTTTGTTGTATTTTGATCCAGAAAACGGAAAACAAAAAGAGCTTAGGTATGCTACTAATCATGATTCTCCATTTAAAGAAAATCAAAATGGCGAAGCAACCTTGGGACATATAATGTTTAGAAACGGAGACTTAAAAGTAACTAAAGAAAAACAAAATTTGCAAAAGCTACTTTCTTTGTATCACCCTTTGAAAGGAAGAATATACCAAGAATTTGATGCTGTAGAAGAAGCTTATGATGATTTAGAATTATTAGATATGCAAACAGATGCAGCCGTATTTGCTAGAGAAATGGATATTGACGATGCCGAGGCTATACTGCGAGTTGAAATGGGTACCTCAGTAAATAAACTATCCTCTAAAGAAATCAAAAGAGACTTAAGATTATTTGCAAGAAGCAATCCTTATTTATTCCTTGAATTAGCTCAGGATGAAAATGTAGGTCTTAGAAATACAGCCATTAAAGCAGCGGAAGCTGGTATTATTGCTTTATCTCAAGATCAAAGAACATTTTCTTGGGCTTCTAATGGAAGAAAGCTAATGAATGTGCCGTTTGATGAAAACCCATATTCAGCAATGGCAGCTTATTTCAAAACCGACGAAGGTGGAGAAGTATTTAGATCTATAGAAAAAAAGATTAATTAGTAGTTTTTAAAAAAACTATGTGATTATATTATAGATGGTGAATTAATTTTAGCCGGCTTCATCACTGGGGCCGGTTAATATTTATAATAAAAAGAAATAAAATGGCAGTAAATGTAGATATAGTTTATAAAACAGTATTACTTATTCTGAATAAAGAACAGAGAGGTAATTTAACTCCAGACGAATTTAATAAGGTTGCCACACAAGTGCAATTAGAAATTTTTGAGAGTTATTTTGATATGCTTAATATGCAGTTACGCAGACCAGATAATGATACAGAATATGCGGATCGTATTAAAAACATCGACCATAATATATCTATATTTAAAGAATACGGCGCAGCAACTTATGTGCCAGCAGGAGGGCATTTTACTTTGCCCACAACCTCAGGGGCAGGAGTAGCCACTCAAACACTCGAAGGAGATGGACTTCTTATATCGTTTCCTTTTACATCAATATCTTCTTCGCAATTACAAACAAGTGTAATAGCAGTTACAATAAATGGTGTATCTACCACTGCATTTACTATAAGTGGAACTAACATTATATTTGACGCTATACCAGCCTTAAACGACGCTATAGTTATTACAGCGACCTCAGAGGACTTCTACAAGCTGGGTACAGTTATATATAAAGATTCTAATGAAGCGCAGCTATCTCAGCGAAACGAGCTTCTATACATAAACAACAATCCTTTAACAGCTCCAACAAAAACATATCCCATATATCTGTTTGAAGACCACAAGTTATACTTGTATCCAAAAACAATTACATCGGATGTGGACGTAAGCTATTTAAGAAAACCCGTGGACGTAACCTGGAACTTTACAATACCATCGGGTCAAAACTATTACCAATACAATCCAACTAACTCTGTAAACTTTGAACTATCAAAAACAGAACAAGCTAATATTATATTAAAAATATTACTTTATTCAGGAATTGTAATAAGAGATCCCTCTGTAGTACAGATAGCAGCACAGCAAGTGCAACAAGAAAATCAACGCTCAATAATGTAAGATATGCCTATACCTAATGGTGGTTTAATAACCGAAACTAATGAACAATATTACGCTGGAGCACAGAGATTTATTTCGACTGGCGGTATGCAATATACAACTACATTTAATACGGATTTGGTTTTTGGATCTTTTCTTCCCGCAGATCCCGCCTATGCATTAAACAACTTTAAATTATACACAAGTCCCAATGGCATTCCTGGAAACTACACTGAGTACGAATTCGCTTATACGGTAATAAATAACATTATAACTTTTCCAGCACTAGCGCCTCCAATTGCGGGTACTTATATAGCCGTACAGCTTAAAGCATTAAACGGAGGAAGTTTTGGAATAGAGGACGCCTTCGGAGATGCCGTACAAGAAAATTATGGAAGCTACGCTTATACATCTTTAAATGATGTTATTAATGGATTTATAGCAACGTATGTAGGGGAGCACAAATTAATAGGAGATGTCAAAAGAACCGATGTAATATTTCACGCTAAGCGAGGACTACAGGAATTTAGCTATGATACTTTAAGAAGCATAAAATCTCAAGAGCTTACAATACCCCCAAGCTTAGGAGTTGCAATACCGCAAGATTATGTAAATTACACAGCTATATCTTACATAGACGCCTTAGGGGTTAAGCACCCCATATATCCCGCAAATAACCTAACAACTAGTCCATACGAAATTCCGGTACAAGACAGCGCAGGGCAACCAACTCAGGATGCGCTAGGTGACAATATTGAAGGAACCTCTATAACAAATGCCAGATGGGCCGAAGCAAATGATAGGCTTTTAAACGGTAATATTACTTTACAAGATTACTGGTCTTACGATAATTATTTAACAGGAAATCCTCTTTATGGGCAAAGATATGGTAATGAACCACAATACGCTCAAAGAAACGGTTGGTTTAATATGAATGAAAGAGACGGTACAATAGCTTTTTCTTCAAATTTAAAAGACAGATTAATAGTACTCGAATATATATCAGACGGATTAGCGTACGATTTAGACGCTAGGATACCTAAGATGGCCGAGGATGCACTATATGCTCATATACTATATTCTATATTAGCAGGAAGAATAAATCAACCAGAGTACGTTATACAGCGTTTAAAACGCGATAGAGCTGCTAAGCTAAGAAATGCTAAAATAAGATTATCTAACATCAAGTTGAACGAAATAGTTCAAGTGATGAGAGGTAAATCTAAATGGATTAAATCATAATTAAATGGCACAAGAAATTAAAAACACATTTCTAAAATCCAAGATGAATAAAGATCTTGACGATAGAATATTGCCTAACGGCGAATATAGAAATGCTCGGAATATATCAGTTGGTAGATCTGAGGATAACGATGTTGGTGCTCTAGAAAACGTAATTGGGAACAATTTAGTTGCTGGTACCGATATTGAATCAGGATTAACCATTATAGGAATTAAAGAAAGCAATTCTTTAAATCAACTTTTTGTATTTCTAACGGACTATAAAGATCCAAATCCCCTCAACCCCACTAACGCACCTACTACTTCAAAGCATTATATTTATTCGTATAATAATACAACAGGAGCATATACTAGATTAGTGCAAGGGGAATTTTTAAATTTTTCGACTACAAATAGAATACTAGGTATAAATTTAATTGAAAATTTATTATTTTGGACAGACAATAGAAATCAGCCTAGAAAAATAAATGTTAATGTAGCAAGAGCTTTTACACCAGGTGGTTTATCTACTGTTAGTGGCGATTATTATACGGAGGAACACCAAATATCTGTTGCAAAGTATAATCCGTACCAAGCTATAGATCTTTACAATAGAGTTAATTTAAAAGTAAGATCAGGAGCAACAACGACTACTTTCACTTTAGAAGATACGAGTAGAGCAGAGCTTATTGAATTTATAGGAGCAACAGTTGTTTGCACAGAAACAAACCCTCCAACGCAAGGCGTTAATTTTGTTGAGGTTGTTAGCATTACTGATTCTTTCAGCTTACCTAATATTGTAACTATAACTGTTTCGCCGGCAATGCAAGCGGCCCCTGCGGTAGGAGATTTTGTTTCTCTTATACAGTCTACAATGACTAATAAAAACAACGATGCCCAGTGGCCTGGGGATCCGGATTATTTAGAGGACAGATTTGTTAGGTTTAGTTACAGATTTAAGTTTGATGATAACGAATACTCTTTAATGGCTCCTTTTACGCAGATAGCATATATTCCAAAACAAAAAGGGTATTTTATTAATGGGGACGAGGACGCAGCTTATCAATCTACTATAGTTGGATTCATGGAAAACATGGTTCAAAATATAAGTTTAGTTATACCTTTGCCCGCATCTGCAAGTAAAATAATAGCTGACTATAAAATTAGCGGAATAGAAATATTATTTAGGGAAAGCGACGGTCTTGCGGTAAAAGTACTTGAAAAAATTTCTGCAAATGAAATTTCAGGAGCGAGTGGTATAGATAGTTATTACACATACGAATATCAATCAAGAAAGCCATATAGAACTTTACCTGAAGCTCAAACAGTAAGAGTGTTTGATAAAGTGCCTGTTAGAGCCTTTTCTCAAGAATCAGCGGGTAATAGAATTATATACGGTAATTTTAGAGATCAGCATACTCCTCCTGCAAATATAAATTATAATTGTAGAATAACTAAAAAGTCTACAACTGGAGCATATAATAATTGGATAGAGTATCCTAATCATTCCGTAAAAAGAAATAGAAATTATCAGGTAGGATTTGTTTTAGCAGACAAGTTTGGAAGACAATCTCCAGTTTTGCTTTCATCCGTGGGATCGGGTAGCGAAAATAATGGTACATTTTATTCTGGGTCTACAATATACAGCCCTTATGATTTACTAAAAACAGATACGGATGTAGATACTTGGTTTGGAGATGCAATACAAGTATTAGTAAATTCACCTATTGAATCTGAAATAGATAGTGCCGCAGGAACACCTGGTCTTTATGCTTTAAAGCAACAAAATGCCTCCACCGGAGAAGGTTTTGCTATCACAGCAGGTCTTTCGGTCTCAGGCGCTTCACCTATAACAAATAGTACTTGGACGTTCTTTTTAAAAGACACTGTATATCCTAACAACGTTAATATACCTGCTGTAGGCGATTATTTAAGAGGTGCTCGTCAAGACTTTGTTAAAGTTACAGCTATAACAAACCCTACTTTAAATCAATATATTGTTGTCACGGACGGCAGAGTAAGTGATACCTATTTAAGAACCTTGGAGTTATCCGCTAGCGCACCGGATTTAAAATTTGCTTACACCATAAACGATTTAGGGTGGTACAGCTATAAGATAGTTGTAAAACAAACCGAACAAGATTACTATAATGTTTATTTGCCAGGAATACTTAACGGATACCCTGGACAGAGTGCCGCTGGGGTGGCGGAAGGACCTTTTCCAACAGACGAGGTAAATCTTACTGCCCATACTGTTTTATTTAATGACAACATAAATAAAATTCCTAGAGATTTAGCCGAGGTTGGTCCTGATCAAAAACAATTTAGAAGTTCCGCAACTCTTTACGGTGTTGTATCTAATACAATGATTAATGTATCAGGAACTGGTACTGCTTCCAATACACAATATTACCCGAGGCTTCAGTCCATGGGCCCAAATGCTATTTCGCATACATCGACAGCTATTGCTGCAGCAGACGAATTTGATATGGCTTTTACAGATCTTTCTTCAACAACCGGAACCACTGGTATTGTAGGGGGTGATAATGGAAATAAAGTTTTTTATCAAATAGATACAAAGCCATTAGTAGCAAGGATATCCACCACGGAAAAACCAATAGGGCAAAAAAATATCACAACTGGAGCGGGAACTCCATACAATATGCTTCCTTATCTATCTGTCTATGAAACAGAGGCAGTGGAATCTCTTTTAGATATTTATTGGGAAACCACTTCATCTGGATTAATCGTTGATCTAAATCAAGATGTGGCTTCAACAAATGTTGGTGTAGTTGGTTTTGAAAACCTCAACTGGGAATTTAAAGAAGACACTGTACAAAATCAAGCTGTTACTCCTTCGTATTTTAGTGCTATAAATAATGAAGGAGATCCTTATTTGGGAGATTTAACGCCTTCTTTAACCAGTATAACAAACGGAGATAATTTAGAAAACACTGATTTTGATATTATAAAAGGAATTGCAGGTACTGTTAATGAAGGAAAATTTCAAATTATATATACAAAAGCTGAATCCCCTATTTATGAAGCAGTCAGCCCTACAAGGGATGTTTATTCCTTTCAAGTAACTCTTACCCCCCCAACTGGGGAACCTTTCGTAATACAGCTTAATGGTGTAGAAGGAGGTTTTGGGGCTTTAGAAAACATTCAGCCAACAATAAACCAGCCCGGCAATATAACTAACGCTACGCCTTCCACGGCAACGTTAATATCTGTGAGCGATATTGATGGTTTATCTCCTAAAAACGGTAGTGCTACAGCGGCTGGTGAGAGAACAGGCCTCCGGTTTTTCTTAAGAAAAAACACAAGTGTAGCCGGTAACTCTCTTCCTGATAATTGGGAAATGAATGAGACCACCGGAAAATTAACCCAACTTACCCCAAACAATGAGTTTGAGGGCAACGGGTTAGCTACATACAATGTAAGATTAACAGTAACTGATGCCTTCGGATCAATTACTTCACCTCTTCAGTCTGAAGGATATTCTGCTCTTAGGACGGAAGTAAATTTTAGTATAACACTAAACCCCACTCCATTAAACACAGGGGCAAAAACAGTCCTTGCGAATTGCGTAGTAAATGGAGGAGGAACTTTTACAAACAACTTACCTACTCAAATATTTCAAGCTAATTATGATGCATTATTTTCCAATGCTGTAAATGGCATTGTACAGACCCTGCCGGGTGGTGTATTTGGACATTGGAAATGGGGAAGCCCTGACAATAGCCCTCTTGGCATAGGCGGTATCAAAAGAGGGCAAAGCGTAACTAGCTGTATTTATTACATAGGAAAGAGTGACCCTTTAGTGGAAGGCAGCGGCGCTAGCAATGAGATACTTAGCACAAATAAGGGGCTTAATATAAATTTCACTCCTGCCAATAATGACTCTATACCTACGTTTTATCACAAAATAGGTACAGATTCCCATACAAGCGGTGTAATACATTTTACAATCAATACTTTCTCTCCTAGTAGATTTCAGCAAGTGCCTAATGTATTTGCGGTTCCAGCAGCAAGGTTTTACTACAGACAACCAACAGCTGACGACTCAAACCCAGATTGGATACAATTACAAAGAAGTCAAGAAATGAACCAAGTAGGTTCTTCAGGGCCGGATTTTACAGTTTCCCCTAAAAAAGACGGACCCGCTTTGGTAGAAACTTTTTTGGCCTCTTCCCAAAACACACCATCTTCAGAAGTTACGGTAGATCGAACTATAAGTAATTCACAAGACCAAAGGGGTGTCTGGGTGCAGACAATGAGAGCATTTGATTTTAATGATTTATATGATTCTAATGCTAGTGGGGCTAGTTCAGCTGCGGGTATTGAATACGCAATAACTCTTTTCGGACAACAACAAAATAAGCCTCATTCAAATGCACAACCACCAGGCACAAATAATGGTACTGTGAGATCTTATGTAATAGCGGACGATTTGAACTTTCCCACCTGTGCAGTATGGCAAGCTACAAATCTTTACACTGCAAATGGAGGAGTACCTGGCAAATTGTTTAAGTATGACACTAGCACTACTGGTACCGATAGCCCCACGGCTTGGAGATACATAGACAACGATACTCAGCCAACTCACACCTATAGATTTGCTAGAAGCCCTTATGGTGATTACGTGACTGAGTTATACACAAATGCTACAAGTAATGTTTTGTTTATACCCGCAGCAGAAAACCAGAAATGGATAAACATTAAATTAGATAGGGGCCTTTTAAGCCCTGTTCCAAATCAGTATAATAACTTGGTAGATACCGATGTTTACGGTAACACCGTTCCAGGTCAAAATACTATAGGGCAGGATCTTCAATTTAATGTAGGCTTTTCAACTGTCGCAGGTAGAAAAATACCTAGCGGGTATGCTGAAGTTGGAGTAGCCGGTGTGAGGGTATTTGAAGAAGAAAGCTTGCAGTACAATCATTTACAAAACTACAGAACAAAGGGAACTTTAAGAGTAGCTAAACCACTCAATTAATAGAATAAATGGCAGCAATAATAGAATTAAAATACTTTAATACGTTTTGGCTTAAAAAAATTAAATCCATTACAGACGTTGAGCCGGGATACACCGCTCAGGTTAATGAATTTGATCCGGCGACTAGGGTAATTCTTATGAATAATTCAGCGGACGCAACTGAGATGAACGTAGGCCAGGAAATTACAATTAAATGGACTGTTTTCGGTACTGAGATTACGTATAAAACTAGTATAGTTGAAAGAATTGATACACCATCATTTGGGTTTAGGTTTAAACTTGCTGACGATCCGCCGGTGCCTCTTCCCGCTAACCCACTTTCTGGTTACCCAGGTGGAGTAAATGCCGCTCTTGGCAAAATTATCAATTTTGATAATATACCCCAAGCCTATATAGCTACAGCAGATGTAGATACGGATTGGCTACTGGAAGAATCCAGAATACGAGGCGGATATAATAATACGAGCGTAGATTTAGGAGTTAAGGCTTATTTAGTAGAGGAAGACCCTAGGCAAAAACATAGATTTAGTTCACTTATACATTCTGGCATATTTAATTCTAGAACAAATGTTAACCAAACAAATCAATTTTCAGTCGGCGAAGACATAACCCGTACAATTGACCCAGCTAATGGATCTATACAAAAACTATACGCGGAAGACACTAACCTAATTATTTTTCAAGAAAGTAAAGTAAGTAAATCTTTAATTGATAAGGACGCAATATACTCAGCTGAAGGAAACGCTAGCGTTACTAGTCGTAATCTAGTTATTGGGCAAAACGTGGCTTACGCAGGGGAGTATGGCATAAGCACAGATCCTGGATCATTTGCAGTTAATGGATACAGAAAGTACTTTACTGACAGAAATCAAAATGTTGTGTGCAGATTATCCATGGACGGCATTACAGTTATATCCGGCTATGGTATGGCAGACTTTTTTAGAGATAAGCTTTCCACCGCTAAAGATAATTTAGTAGGTGGCTGGGATGCCCATAACAAGCAATACATTCTATCTATACCTCAGTCTACTAGCAACTTCTCCTCAGAGAGCAGCTATGACACATTAGCATTCGACGAAACAGCTAAAGGCTGGGTAAGCCTTTATAGCTACAAACCTAATCAAATTGTTAGCTTAAATAACAATTATTTTACAACTTTCGAAGGAAAATTATGGAAGCATTATGAAAAACCTCCAAATAACTCGTCAATGGTTCGATTCTACGGAGTAACCTACAGAGCGGAAGTAACTTTTGTTTTTAATGGAGGCCCTTCTGTATCTAAAAACTTTCAAACCATAAACTACGAAGGAGATAACGGGTGGAGTATGTCTGAATTTAAAACTAATACGGACAGCGCTTTACCTATATCACAAGCAATTTTTGCCACCACTTTGGATCAAATGCAAAACTCATTATTAATTAATAGTTTTAAATTAAAAGAAGATAAATATTACGCGGATATTACAAATAATACATCGTCACAAAGAGGAGAAGTTGTATTTGGAAGATCCTCTTCAGGAGTAAAAGGATTTTTTGCCACTGTAACTATGTACACCCAGAGTGGAAGTCAAAGAAAAGAATTGTTTGCAGTAAGCACAGGGTTTGTACAATCATCATAATTAAATTAAATGAACAAAGAGTTATCAAATAATTTTATAGAACAACTAGAAGTGTTACAAAATGTTTTCATAGAAAACAATGAGGTAGAGGGGATATACGGAGACGGTAAATCTTTAGTTAATAACGAGGAGTTTCCTATAACAAACAACTTTACAGATGGACTTTACATGAGACATCTTACTATGAAAGCAGATACCGTGGTTATTAGCGCGATCCACCATACAAATCATTTTTGGTTTTTACTTTCAGGTAAAGTAATAGTGGAATCAGATAACGAGGTTGTAGAGCACGTTGCGCCTTGCTGGTCTTATTCTATTAAAGGAACAAAAAGGCTCGTTAGATGTGTTGAGGATTGTGTTTGGATAAACGTAATAGCCAATCCTACAGATACAATGGATATGAAACAAGTAGAAAATAATTTTTTCTCAATGACACTTGAGGAATATAATAAAAAAGAAAAATTATGTCAGGAATAATAGTGGCCGCGGGAATCGGCATATTAGGCAGTGTAGCCGGTGGAATTATCGGTGGCAAAGCCGCTAAAAAAGCAGCAGCAGCAGCGGCAGCAGATAAAGCAAGAATAGGCAGACAAATGGCCCAATTTGAAGCAAATAGGCAGGATGTAACAAATCCTTTTTCTGATGTAAACTCTTTATCTGGTTTAATAGACGATATGAGGGGTGACCTATCTAATCCCTTTGCTAATCTAGGTGTTGCTACGGGAGCCGCGGAAATTCAGATGGAACAAACAGACATAGCGCTAGCTAATACTTTAGATACGCTACAAGCAACCGGCGCAAGTGCGGGAGGGGCTACAGCATTAGCCCAAGCTGCTAGAGCAAGTAAAAAAGATGTTGCTGCTAATATAGAACAGCAAGAAGCTCAAAATGAAAAAATGAAGGCTCAAGGAGCACAGGATTTGCAAGCAAAAGAAATGCAGCTTACTCAAATGGAAATTAGCGAGGAAGGACGTGTGCAAAATGCTCAAGCTCAAGGTAAACAATTTATGTTTAATGCTCAAGAAAACAGGGATATGATGACATTAGACAGAATGCAAGGAGGTATTGATCAAGCTAATCAAAACGCAGCAAACGCAAATGCAGCAAAAGCGCAGGCTACCGCGGGCATGATAAGTGGTATAACATCTTCAGTGGGAGGATTAATGGGATCCGGAGCATTTGCAGAGGGAGGATCTTTAGCACCACCAACCGGCTAATAAAATATAAAATATAAAATATGAGTTATAGAAATCCAAAAATAATCGACGACAAGTCTGGGCAAATACTTGGCCAGGCAATAGCACTAGGTGCGCAGAATATTTCTAAAGGTATTGTAGGTATGGAAGCCCAATACCAAGCAGCACAAAAGCGAAAAGAAGAAAAAGCAAAAGCTGACCAATTAAAAAGGGATAGAGAATCTGATGGAATGGTTAATGCCATAGAAACAAATGCAAAAAATAGGACCGCTCAATATAAACGGCAGCAAGATTTAATGAAAAATGTTGGTAAAAATTTTACCAGCAAGATGGAAAAAAACGTAGATGAAGGGGGCCAGCTAAGAATGGATAATGTTACGGACAAAAGCCCTGAAATGGTTGCTAAAATTAAAAAGAATGTGGAAGAGCAAGATAACTTAAATGGTTTTATGGGCAATGTAGGTTCTATAATGCCCGAAGCCGCTGAGCTATCAGAATTAACCGCTAGTCAGTTAAAAGATATTGTGTACTATACCCCTATAAATGGAGATAAAGGTGAGTCTGCTCAGCTTATTCTTAAAGGCTTAATGGCTACAGAAGGATACGGTTACGACATAATGCAAGAAGATGGCATAAATTATCTTCTTATAAACACCCCAGACGGAGGACAAGCTAGATTTAGCGAAGCTGAATTAGAGGCTGCAGGGACGCTTTTTGGGAAACGAAACCAGACTACTTCCCAATATCTAGATGCAACGCTTAAAGACAAAATATTAGTGGAACAGGAAGGAGAATCCGGCCTAGCACTAAATAAGGCGCTAGCAGATAGCGTTCCTATTACCACAGAAAAAGTGGATGAACAAGGATATAAAATTGTTAGGCAGGAAGTCAATGCAGGTAAGCTTGATAAGTTATTGAACACGGAGATAATGGAAATTAATGCTACTATAACGACTGCTTCCTCTGTCCCCCAAAGAAACCAGACTTTAAATGATCTATTAATAGATCCAGATGAATTCGATGCTCTTTCTAAAGACAAGCAAGAAGTAATGATTGGGGATCAGGTTAGAAATAACATATTGCAAAAATATGGTATAAAGCAAATGGAAGTTGATTTAGAAAACAATGGCAAAGAAACACAATACTACCGTCAAAGCAGAGGACCTGCTGTAAGAAAAGAAGGGGTTACTACCACACAAAGACTTGAAAACTTTAATGATTTTAATGCAGGATTGAGTAGCTTAGTTAAAACGGCGGGAGATGCCCCGGTAGGCATGCAGTCAGCTATGAAATTACTCTCTGTTGGAGCAGGTAAAAAGTTAACTATAAATAGTAAAAGAAGGCCTATAAACGATGTTGTATTTAATGGCGACAGCATGACTGTAACATGGGATAGACCTAAATTTGCCCCTTCTGAATCGGATCTTAGCATAGAAAAATTTTATAATCCAAACAAAAACATAAAAGGAATTAACGGAGAGCAAGTTAAGCCTGCTAAGAATATAAACTCCAAAACCTTCGATTTAAACAATTATGAAACATTAACTAATTTTATTCAAGATGCAGGATATGTTTCGGCTACTCAAGCAAGAGAAATGGCTAAAGAAATAATAGAGGCAAACAAGGCTAGATAATAATTACTACAATTAAAATATATATTTATGTACGAGTACTTAATCAACAAAGAAACAGTAATTTTTGAAAACGAGAAAGACATGCTCGCGGGTCTTAAAGCCGCGGAAGAAGCGGAATATAGTATAGAGCTAATCAGAGATGATAGCATGGCTCAAAAATCAGAGGATACTTCCACGTTTGGCAAGCCTCAAAAAGAAGACACATTTGTGTTTGGGAATCCTACCCCAGAAGAGCAGCTACAAGCTACTCAAAGCGAAGCGTCACAAGGAAATTTTACACAAGACCCTGTAGAGAGTGCGGATGCGGTGTCGGAAACTGTAGCACAAGACGATACGGAATTACCGCAGGAAGATACTTCTTTGGATTTACCAGAAGATGATTTTCAAATTAAATTAGATAAGCTTAAAGAACTTAAAGACTTTAGAGCTAAATCACCTAATGGCACTCTGCCAACAGATGGAGAGGCGTTTCAAAAGTTAAAAGATTACGACTATAATAAAGATTTAGGAATAATAAATACTGAAACAAGAGAAAAAGACCCGATAAAACAAGCTGAATTACAAGAATTTAAAGACTTTTCGCAAAACAGTTTAAACTCAGGTATACTACAGCAGCTAAATGTCAAAGGGGTTTCTTTACCAGCTAAAATACAAAACGGGCTTGAAAAAGAATATAGAAAGTATATAAAAGATAATTATGAAAATTTTATTACTACTAGAACTGTTGCGGAGGTAGCTGTAAATATTACCAAAGATAAGCAAATGCCAACGGATTTTGCTATTGATCAAATTGTAGCGGAACAGTTGCAAGGGCTTCAAGAAAAGCAAAATAATGAAGAAAAAGAAAAAGAACAAATATTAGGTAGAGGTGTATCTAAGAACCCTACGCAAAAAGTAATTTCGGCTATAAAAGGTAGAATAGATAATGCCCCTGCTAACCGAAAACTATTTGGGGCAACAAGCCAAAGAATTGATGCTATTGATAGAAAACTAGCACCCAGTAATCTTCTGCCAGACAACGAAAGACTTGCTTTAGAAGATGAAAGAAGAGCGCTAATTATTTCATCTGCTGAGGCTTTTGAAAGAATGAATCCTGCGGGATCCGCAAACCCATATAGGGACGGGTTTGAGTACGCTGGTAAAAGCAAAAAAAATAAACTAACTCAATTTTTTAATTTAGAAACGGGAGCGCAGGTAATGCCCGCGGAAGCTGCTTTAAGCAATGAAAAGCTTATTACCGCGCCTCCGGAGATGATTGCTGAAGCTGAAAGATTAGCCAAGCTGGCTAGAGAACCATTAAAAGCTGCTTTTTATTACAATGTTCTGAAAGAGACCCAAATAAACGAAGATCTTAAAAAAACATTTGATTTTAATCCAAACAAAGCTTACGAGCGGAGAGTTAATAAAGGCGAAGGAATCGGGCAAGGCCCAATGGATAAATCCCGTTTAAGAGTGTACCTTGAATCTAAGGGTTATACGCCAAATGAGAACGGCTTGTATACAAATGTAACAGCTGAAGATTTATTACCTTTAAAAGACATGAACCTATCCGGAAGGTTTGGTATATTTAGTGAAGACGGCGGCTCTATATTAGACGACGCATTCGTCCCACGAGAAGGAGAATTGTCTACCCCAGCTATGTTTATACAAAATTTAGCGGAGGAAAGAATGCAAAACTCAATAGAGGGTAATGCACTAAACAGGGCTTACTTGTTTAACATCGATCCCGGCTCAGAAAAACTAGACGCAGGAGACTACGTAGCAACTTTTGCTAAAAAAGCCGCGGCCGGCACATTGGATTTACTGCCTGACAGCATGACTTCAAGGTACATTGATGAATTGCCTTTAACTCAGCGAGAAATGCTAGATAATTCCGAACAAATGTTAATGAATGCTGGTATTGAAATAACTGAAGAGCAAAAAGAAAATTTTGCTAGAGGCTATGGCATGAAGGCGGTAGAACAACTAGGTGATTTTGCTCCTATGCTTATAAATTTTGCTTTTCTTAATAAAGCAGCAGGAGCCGCTGGAATGACTAGAATGATCGGTACTTTAATGAAGGGAGGGCCGAAACAAAAAGCAATGGGGCTAATTTTTGGCGCTTTACTTGAAGAAGTAAAATTTGAAGCGGCCACTTATGGTGAAGCTAAAACACTAGGGGGTACTGGATTTTTTGCAGGGGGCCAAGTAGCTAATGCTTTACTAAAAGGAAGAATGGGTGCGTTGGCTAGAAAAATATTAGGAGGAGCCGTCGGAGGTACAGCAGGTAGTGAAACTGCTAAAGTTGCTGAATCTATGGCAGAAGATCTTATGGGTGACAAAGATTTTAAAACCAGTATGCAAGAATATTACGGTGATATTGACGAAGTTACCGAGAGGCTAATAATTGACGGTATAGTTTTTGGTGTATTAGGTATGACCCATGCTAAAAAAATAGACTTCATGAAGCAAAGTGCTAAGCAAAAACTTTCTTCAAAGCTAAATCGAGAGATTAATGATATGTCTTCCATACTTACTCCAAAAGAACTTAGTAAAAAGAAAAACTTGAAAGCTGAACTTGATCAAGACCTAGCGCTTGATAACGAGGCGTTTAGCAAATTAGCTATAGGAGATCAAATAAAAAATGCTAAAGCTGCTAAAGCTAGACTAAATGAACTAGATGCGCAACTAAAAAGTGATCCTTTTGAAGGCGGACTAACGTCTTCTGCAGCTAAATTTGAGATGTGGGCAGAAAGAGGAATGCTGGAAAATATAATTTCTCGCGTTGACGCAAATAAAATGGCGGCCAGAAAGTCAATAAACGATCAAGCCAATAACTTTAAAGAAAGCATAGGCAAGCCTGATATGCCTGTTATTATAACAGAGAATGGTGAGGGGATGGCCCTTGGTAACAAGGGTGAATTTCAGTTTGAATCAGTTAACGGCAAGCCGTCCATAATAGTAGATTTATCTTTATACCAGCCTGGTGTTCTAAGTCAAGAGGGCTTTCATGCACAAATGGCATTTGCTTTTGGGAAAGGATCCGGACTTAAAAATGTAAGCCTTGAAGTTGCTAAAAAGCTAAGAGAAAAAATAGAACCCGCTGTAGAAAAAGCTTTAGCAAATGAAAGATTTGTTATAAGCGACGGTGAAGGCGGAACTAAAAATGGTACATTTAAAGAAGCTATAGAGGATGCTTACAGGGAAGATCCCGCTAAAACAGATGAAGAATACGTAGCTAACATTATAGAATTTCTGGGTAATAAAAAATACAGAAACCTTTTACTAGATAATTCTTTAATGGGTAAGCTTAATAAAGCTGTAAGGAATACCGCTAAAGATTTAGGCATAAGTAAACAAAATGTTGATCAGAACTTAACTACAGCTGAACAAACATTAGACTTCTTATATACTTTATCAGATTTTTCACAGGGCCCCGGAAGAGGTAAGAAGAACTTTGCTGCGTTTAAAAACCTTTCAATTGATGGGACTAAGCTGGTTGATATGAAAACCAATACGGAAATTACAACTGCAAAGGAAATTAAAAAAGACATTTCAGCATCTAAAGAAATAAAACCTGAAGAGAAAAAAGATATATTTTCAAAAGCAACAAGTGTATACGAAAAGATGATGGCTGACGGAGAAAGCATGGACCAAATCGGTGTGATGGTTGGATACGAATTTCAACCTCTAGTAAGATCTAAGCTGAGGTCTTATCTTACTGTCAAAGCGCTAGACAATGTTTCGGATCAAGTTATAGAAGACATCGTTTCAGATGTTACATTGGGTGATGGAAAAGGAGGTTCTCAAAATATACCAGGACTAGTTAAATCATACAAAGAAAGTGGTGAAGCCAGTTTAACTTCTTATATTTTTGGTCAATTAAATAACAAAATATTAGGCGCACTTCAACAACCAGCATATCGCGATATATTCAACACTTTTTCTATAGATGCTAATCCGGGTCAAGCTGAAAGACTAGCCGAAGGAGAAGGTTTAGGAGGCGAAGGGATTTCTGATGGGTACGTAGATTTATCTTCACCCGAACAAAATGTTAGGATAAACAGGATTAAAGCAGAAGTTACGCTTAAATTGCCTGCTGAGTTAAAAGAAGATATTAATAGCATAGGAGAGCGTCTTTTAATGTCTACCCCGTTAAAAAATCTTGAAGCTAAACAGGAAGGTAGTATAAAATTACCAAGCGGTAAGACAGCTGAAATCGTTATATCAAAAAGTGAGCAAGCCACTATTGAAATAGAGGGGGAACCCTCTGAAACTGTAAGAGTTAGATCTCCTAAAATTCTAGAAGAAAAATTCGGAACAGGTAAAAAGTCTTTTGTAAAAAAGCCTACTACTAAAGAAAAGCTTTATAGAGACGGCATTGACTTAATATACCCTAAGCTAGAAAAAGCTGTTGGGGGATTAAAAGACAATTATACTGCTACCCCGGAATACGAGGCTTTTGTAGACAATGCATATCCTTTGCTTAAAAATTATCTAAGCCAATCGGCTATTAACAAAAGATTTGCAGACTTCAAAGAACCAGCTATAGATAAAAAAACAGGCAAAATACTTAAGAAAAAAACTTCCGCAGGAGGAACCGTATTTACAAAAAAAGATGTAAAGTTAGCTGAGTGGAGAGGATACTTTTTAGGAAATGGTAGCAAGCGTATAGACGGGCGTAGACGATCTATAATAGAGGCATTTTCAGGAGAATTTGTATTTGATTCTGTAATGGAATCATTATCTAATGAAGCCATAAGAAAGCAAATAGAATCAAGACAAGAAGATATTGGTGTTGAGCTACTAGATAATTTTGTAACAGTTATTGCTAAAGAGATAGATCGTGGCAACCCAGGGGTTATGGCATCTAAGATAATAAAAATTGCTAATGAGTTTGGTGTAGACCCTTACAACATGCTTTTCGATAAAAACAATAACCTAAGACCTATAGATGAAATAGCAATGATGCCTGGTGGGCCTGAGGCTTTAGGTGAATTATATAGAGGGGCACAAGCTGAGCTTACAAGGCAACTACAAAACAGAGCGAAGGATCAGGAAATAAACACGGTAGATAAACTTGATAAATACTATAAGGACAACCCTGAGTTATTTACTCCTGAAATGCGAGAAGCGGTAAAAGAAGTAAGAACATTGTCAATGGAAGATTTCAAAAATTTTAAGGATCAAACCGACTTTTTAGTGACATTATTTCCAGAAAAATTTTCTGAATTTTCTTTAGAAACCGTGGATGTTGGTGTGCCAAATAGTTTTTTATCTCAAATATTTTCAGCAAACTCTAGAACAAACAAGGCTACGGAAGCTTTTTACATTAATAAAGGTTTATCAGCGGAAGCCGCAAAGAAGAAAGCTACCATTAACAGGGAAGAGTTTACTAAAAAAATTAAAGGCAAAATAGGCACAAACTATAATGCACCTGAAATGAAGCAAGCTAGAGAGGCGTGGGAAAGAGTAATGGAATTAGCTGAGGAAAACAATATTGATCGAAAAATTACTAATAAAAGCGTTAAAGTACAAAGAGGTATTACCATACTTAAGCAGGCAAAAGAGTATCAGGATGCAGTTGAAGCTATAATTTACTTGACAACAAATTTAACTACAAAGCAAAGAAAGGCTGAAATTAGCAAAATAGAGGGTTACGATGCTTACAAAAAGGCTATGGAATTACAAGTAGCTACATTAGATGCGATTTTACTTACATTTGGGGCAGCTTCCAAGATGGTAAAAGGAACTGCTGCAGAGCAAAAGGCTAGTAGAGATAATATATTCAAGGCTTTAGGCACTATGCTTTTAAACAACGATAAAGGGTTTAGAAATTTGTCACCTGAAATATACTACGAAATAAGAGATGGAGGTATAAAGGATCCTAAAAACGAACATTTGTTATCTAAAGCGGAATTTGCTACTAGGGTTTTAACAGCATTTAATGAAGGAAGATTAAATACATTAGAAGAAGTAAAAGAAGTTTCTTCTGAATACGTTAGTTTAGTTGGGGAGCGAGCAGTGCAAAAAGCCGCAGATGCTTTTATGGGACCTACTGCGGAAAACAACAAAGAAGCAAAAATGCTAGATTTTGTTAAAGGAGAAACGAACAGACAATTTTCTACAGCAGATTTAATTAAGCTAGATTCCGTTATAAACTTAATAACAGGTAAATCCGCTTTGCAGGAAATGATAGAAGCTCAAGCTAGGAAAGCATTAAACATGCCCCTCCGCAGTTCAACAGAAGCTCTGTCTAATAACAATAAAATTTTGCTAGAATCAGGAATGATGACCACGGACAGCAAAACTACAATTTCCGCTTCTAAAAAAATAATAAATCTTGACCAAGCTTTTGAAAACGGTAAAGATCCAAATAAAAAACCTAAAGGTATAAGTGTATTTGATTTTGATGATACATTAGCACGTACTAATAGTAAAGTGCTATACACAATGCCTGACGGTACTAAAGGTAAATTAAATGCAACCGAGTTTGCAAAAAAATCTGAAGCACTTGAGGCCAATGGTGCTGAGTTTGATTTCAGTCAATTTAGCGAAGTTGTTAAAGGTAAGTTAGGTCCATTGTTTTCTGAGGCTAAAAAGAAAGAAGGTAAGTATACTAATAAAGATGTATTTGTTTTAACCGCAAGGCCAGCTAATTCAGCTAAGGCTATATATGAGTTTTTAAAATCGGAGGGGCTAGAAATACCAATTGATAACATTGTAGGCTTAGGCGACGGCGCCGCTAAAGCTAAAGCAGAGTGGATGATAGGTAAAGTAGCGGAAGGATATAACGATTTCTATTTTGCTGATGATGCCATTAAGAATGTAGAAGCTGTCCGTGATGCTTTAGGATTGTTCGATGTGAAGTCCAAAGTACAACAAGCTATAATGGCTTCTAAAAAGATAACTCTCGAGCGAGGCTTGTCCGAAATGATTGAACGTAAAAAAGGGATATCTTCTAAAGAACCCTTATCCGCCGCAATAGCATCTAACCTAGGTAAAAAGAAAGGTCGATTTGATTGGTTTATTCCGCCTAATGCAGAAGACTTTGCTGGATTAATGTACAAATTTTACGGCAAAGGAAAGCAAGGCGATAAGGATATGGCATTAATTAAAGAAACTTTAATAAGACCATTCAATCGAGCGGAAAACGCAATAAGTACATATAAGCAAAACTTAGGTAATGATTACGCCTCTTTAGAATCTCAAATGAAAGATCTTAAAATCAGCATGACCAAAGAAACCAAAGACAGCCTAGAGCAAGCTAATGTGAACGCTGATCAAGCTACCCGGGTTTTTATATATAACAAGCTGGGATATAAAATACCAGGATTAGAAAAAAATGAAATAGCAAACATATCTAAAATAGTTAATGGAGACGCAAGGCTTTCTGCTTACGCAAAAGGTGTTATGGGTATAACCAAAACAAAAGAAGTATTTCCTAGACCAGGTGAAACGTGGTACTCCAGTAATATACGCTACGAATTGTTTAAGTATTCTACCGAGGGAGTTAGAGGTCATTTCTTAAAAGACTGGCAAAAGAACGTTGATGAAATGTTTACTGAAGAAAACTTTAGCAGAATCGAAGCAGGGTACGGCAAGAATTACGTTAACAATTTAAAAGAAACGCTAGCCCGAATGAAAACCGGTAAAACAAGATCTGCTGATTTAGGTAAGGATGTTCAAGCTGGTATGGATTACGTCAACGGATCTGTAGGGGTTATAATGTTTTTAAATACCAGGTCCGCTGTATTGCAGACAATATCCGCGGTCAATTATGTTAACTGGAGTGATAACAACCCATTACAAATAGGTAAAGCTGTTGCTAAACCAAAAGAGTGGGGTAAAACGTTTATGGAAATATACAACTCTGATTTTTTAAAGCAAAGAAGAGGAGGGCTTGAAATAAATGTGGAAGAAGCAGAAATCGCTAAAGCTGTAGAAAGAAGTAAAGGTAATGCTAGAAACTTATATGACAGCATGATAAAAATAGGATTTAAACCTACACAAATGGCGGATAGTTTTGCTATTGCATTTGGAGGAACTCCGTTTTTAATGAACAGAACCGCAACTTATGTTAAGCAAGGCTTATCCATGGAGGCCGCAAAGAAAAGAGCTTTTGAAGATTTTAGAGAGGTTTCTGAGGAATCGCAGCAATCATCAAGGCAGGATAGAGTGTCTAATATACAGACAGGTGTTGCGGGTAGATTGATATTTGCGTTTGCAAATACCCCAATGCAAATGTCTCGTATGACTAAAAAAGCTACGCTCGATTTAGCTAACAATAGAGGAGATGCTAAAACAAATATATCTAAGATGCTCTACTATGGTGCTGTGCAAAGTTATATATTCTACGCGCTACAGCAATCTCAGTTTTTAAGATTGTTCGGTGGAGACGATGAAGATATGACCCAAGAGGAAAAAGATTTTAACAAAGCAAACAATGAAAAAAAGAATACTAAAATAGCAAGTAGTATGTTTGACAGTTTTATATCTGGATCAGGATCCCCGGGTAAAGTAGCAATAACTGCTAAAAACACTATACTAGAGTATTATAAACAAAAAGAAAAAGGGTATAAAGCAGATTACGGTGATGTATTAAACGCAGCATTTTCTATATCACCTCCGTTGTCTTCTAAAAGTAAAAAGGTTTACTCAGCTTATAAAAGCTATAAGCACTTTTCAACTAAAACAGGACAAAAAGAATTAGCAGAGTACGGGCAGTATGCTTTTGACAATCCAATGTTAATGGCTAACGCTAAAGTTTTTTCTTCCGTTAGTAATGTACCAGCCGATAGACTAATACAGAAAGTAAACAATCTTTATTCTGCGTTTACTGATGAAACTTTAACCCCTATACAAAGTATTGCATTGGCTGCTGGTTGGGACAAGTGGAGTTTAGGTTTATATGATCCAGACTTTATGACTGCTGATGAAATTGCTGGGAATAAAGCAAAAAGAAAAGAACAATTAAAGAAAGAAAAAATAGCTAAAAAAGAAGCAGCTATAAATTCTTACGATATGAAGATGAGTGAACCTGAAAGAAGAGACATACTTAAGGTGCTTTCAAAAAAGCAGCAGATGGACTCCTTAGGTGCTTTAGAGGTAAGTATAAAAAGAAAAAGAGAATTGTATAAAATGAAGGAGATAAATAGAATAGAAGAAATAATACGATTACAAAACAAAAGACAATTTTATATAGACACAAAAAACATAAATAAAACTAGACAAGATTCTTTAAAATAACCTAACTAAAATGAATATAAGCGATTTGAAGATTTACCTATTAAACCTAGGCACATTTGCAATATCAATGACCCATGCAGATATGATACTTAAGCTCACCCTATTGGGTGTAAGTATAGGGTACACCGCTCACAAGTGGTGGTTATTAACAAAAAACAAAAATAAAAAATGAAAAACTTTATAGCAAAATTAAAACATGAATGGAACTCGTTCTTATATTATTTAATGTTTAAGAACAGAACAAAATAGAATTACTCAACAGGCAACCACACCTCGAAAATTCTATAATAAAAAAGCCGACGCAATTAAGTGTCGGCTTTTTTTATTTTAATACACTTCTTAACCATCGCAAGCTAAGCAGTCTTCGTCCATTGCTTTTGCAGCAATATCACCACGCAATACAGATTCTGTCCGTGTATAATATAAGGTTTTAATACCTTTTTTCCACGCTTCAAAGTGAACTTTGTTAAGCCATTTAGGAGTTGCTACCGCGGGAAACGCTAAATTTAAACTAACAGATTGATCTATATACTGTTGTCTTAATCCGGCCTGGGTAACCAGTTCCAGCTGATTGATCTCTTTAAATGTTTTAAAAACTTCTTTGGCAGGTATGTCATGATCACCCACGGTAATATTATCCAGCCCGTCAATATCTTGAATTGAACCATAGTCATCCAATATTTTATTCCACGTTTCTTCATTGTTTAAATTATGTTTAGTTAATACTTTAACAAGCGTCGGATTCTTTCTAATAAAAGTACCTTTCGCGCTTTGATCTGTAAAAACATTTGCAGCCCACGGCTCAATACCTGGCGAAACATTACCACTAAGCTTACTATTAGAAACAGTGGGAGCAACAGCACGTAAATGAGTATTACGCATGCCAGTTCCAGCACACCACAAAGGCTCGCCATAAATCTCTGCAAGATCTCTAGATGCCCTCTCACTTTCAATTTTAATTTGCGAAAATATCTTCCTAGTTTCAAACTGAGAGAGTAAGCCTTCGAAAGGAATACCTTTCTCTTGGAGATATGTATGCCATCCAAGGACTCCCAAGCCCAGTGCTCTCCCTTTCTGCGCAGATCGAACAGCATTTTCGAATCCGCGTAACCCCTTGGCTCTTTGAATAAATTCCTCCATAACTCCGTCAAGAAACATCGTAGCGTCATAGATAAGGTTAGTATCTTTCCATTCTTCATATTTTGCTAAATTTAATGATGATAGGCAGCATACAAAGCTGTGGCTTTCATCTGTGTGTAATGTTATTTCACTGCATATATTAGTCATGTGTACCTTTAACCCGTTATCTTTATATGCTTGTGGATTCGCTTTATTAACGTTTCCTTTAAACATAATATACGGCTCTCCAGTTGCCTTACGTTTTCTAAGTAATTTACTCCATCGAGTTCTTGCTTCTCCATCTCCTTGTTCAAGTTTACGCATAAACTTATCACCAACAATTGCGCACTGATGTAGATTAAGCGACTGTCTGTTAACATCCCCTTTAGGCTCTCGTATTTCCAACCACTCTTCGAAATCATCATGCTCAATATTAATGTTAACGGACGCAGCTCCTCTTCTGACAGATCCTTGATTGGTAGCGAGGATTGTGCTATCATAGATTTTGCAAAAAGGTACGACCCCATCTGATGTTCCATTTCCTGTAATTTTAGCGCCAGCGGGTCTGATCATATTAATTCCAATGCCAACTCCACCGCCATGCTTAGCGAGCAACATCATCTCTAAATTCTTTTGACCTATGTCCTGTATGCTATCAGCAACGTCAATACCGAAGCAGCTAATAGGCAACCCACGATCAGTACCTGTATTAGATAATACTGGCGAGGCGAGGCAAAGCCACCCACTCCAAATGTATTCGAAGAACGTTTGCGCCATTTCCGGCTTATATAATCTACGAGCAACTGTTTTAGCAACCCGTAAGTAAGCTTCTCGTGGCGTTTCTCCGTCGAATAAATATCCCCCGGATATAGTCTTCTTGTACACGTCGTTGTCACCCCACGCAGGGTAATCCTTGTTTTTTTCCCAATTTTCATTCCACATATTTTTTATTTATTTATTTATTATTATTACCAAATGTCTTCAAAGTCTTCTCCTTCGCCCGCTTTCGAGTAATCAGTCGGCCTAGTGACAAAAAAGTCAGTGTGAGTAACCCCCCCGGTAAGATGATAAAACCAATCCAAATTGCTCGCTGCTTGTTTGTCATACGCGAAATAGTTTCCCAAGTCAACGTAACCAAGTTCCACAAGTTTTTCATTTGTTCTTTTTTTAATGAAGTGCTTAAGATCATTTGATGATATACCTTTTATATCTCCCATCTCGAACATTTTGTCTATATACTTTACTTCTAGCTTAACCATTGTTTCGGCAGCAGTTATTATATCTTCTCTACATAAGTTTAGTAATTGATTATCTTCTTCACACATGTGTCGGAATAATCTACAACCCATCTTGCTGTGCAATGATTCATCTCTTACTGACCACTTCATTTGTTGCCCTATGTTTTTAAGTAAATTCCGTAGCTGAAAAGAATACAAGACAGCAAAAGCAGAATACAAACTGACACCCTCCGCGAAGGCACTAAATACTGCCAGCGACTTCGCAATACCAATAGTAGAATTGCCGCTGTATGCCACCAAGTTATCAAATCTATCTGCCGTAGCAGGCTCGTGTAAAAAGGCTTCATAGTCTTCTAGTTTTAAGGTTTCGTTTAAGTAACTGTAAGCTACTGCATGTATTGTTTCTTGCGATCCAAATATCATAGCCATTTGTTGTATCTCATGCTTTGGAAACCATCCTACAACTTTCTGCGTCCAGTAATCTGACACGGCACATTCAGTCTGAGCAAAACCTAATAGTATATTACCTACTAAGTTCTTCTCTTTAGCATCTAATTTTTCATTCCAATCTTTAATATCACTTTGCATAGGTATTTCAGTGTGTAACCAAAAGGCCTGTGCTTGTTTTAACCAACCTTCTGTGTAGTACTCTGGATACTCAAAAGGTTTATACGCTATTCTCTTATCAAATAATCCCATTTTTTATAATTGTTTTAAATAATTTTTAACTTCTATCCAATACGGTGTGTTTGTCGGGCAAAGCGTAAGTATCGTTTCTACTGTAACTATTGCATGGCCTAAAGCCGCCGGGTAGTGTTGATATACTTCCTCGTGTTCCTCTATTAACAACTCTGCTTTTTTTTCTGGTCTCATATTTTTTATTTTTAATATATTTTCATGTTAAATTCATTTTGTTTTTTTACCAACTCTCTCCAGGATATACGACCAGTATTTTCCCAGGACCATTTTATCCACTTGTCTATTTGTCTTTCTCCATAAGCTTTCTTAGCTAAGTATTTATTATATTTATTTTCTTCCATCTAATATAAGTTTTATCATTGCCGCCACATCTGTTTGGTTTTGAGGTTTATACAGTGTTCTTGTTTCCCCGTTGTTTACACACCATCTTTTAAATAGCTTCCAGCGTAAGGGGAATTGCTCATTAGCTCTTCCTTTGCATTCGATTATATAATCAAATCCTGTAAAGTCTGGAGTATACTTAATGCCTAGTATTTTTTTGGCGCCTCGATTTTTAAACTCTCCCTTGCCATTAGATTGCTTTTCAATAGATTCATTAGGAAATGTAAAGCCTTCTAAGGTTTTAAATACTTCATCTTCATACAGTTCGAATAAGCCAGCACTTTTTAATGCTAAATACGTATGCTTCTCAAGACCTGATCGGAATTGGATCCCGTCGGCACTAGCTTTCTTAGCGCGGACAGGACCTTTCTTTTTTGATCTTTTAAAGGGTTTCATTCTTCACAAAAGTTCCGTTAATCATCTGGCCAGTACGCTCTTTAATAACACTATAAGCTGATGTTACACAATCTTCAATATTGTAGCCTTCCATACGAGCTAAGTTTGTTAATACAACAACCATATCGCCAATAGCATCAATTATTTCAGGCTCATCTTCTTTTAATATAGCTTCGGCTAATTCACCTGCTTCTTCCATTAATTTTAAGTACTGAGTTTTTGAATCTCCTTTATCATATATGCCTTTATCGTTAGCCCACATTCTTATTAAATCAAAAACGTTTTCGTTAGGAATTTGAGGAGGTGTTGCTGATATATATTTATATTCCGTTTCCGCGGGAGCAACGTGTATAGGTTTGTTTACTTCTAAACTCTTGTAGTCGTTTGATCCAACTTCTTCTTTCTGCTTACATATATCAATTAATTTTTTATTGTATATGTAACATCTTTCGTTTCTCCATTGAGAAGTATCAACGGCCTTCATAAATTCATCAACATTTTGTTTTGTTACGGTCGCTATGCTTTCGTTTGGAAGTTTTATAGATAATGGCAATCTGTCTGTTATCCAGTTCTCTAGCTTAACAACAGGACACGGAAAAGTAACTGTTTGATTTGTTACATTAGGCTTATCCCCTGCATACGGCTGCTTTTCTCTAGTTACTTGCGAATAACTTTGTCTATCGGTTTCATAACCAAAACTTCGTTGATGATTAAATTCCATTTCAGAAATTACATCTTTATCGTCACTACTAGCTAGTATTTCATATTCACCTGCTTTATAGCCTTGCTGATCAATAACTCTTTTTTGTATGTTACTAGTCACTCCTATTTTTAAACCTGGAATGTGGTATAAATAATATCTTTTTGCTTTACTCATAATTTAATTGTTTTAAATGCCAACGCTCAAAGGAGCTTTTATAGCTGGCAATGGATTATATTTAATTAATTTAATATCTTCAGCTTCTGGTATGTTAACTCCCTCTAGCGCATTATTACAAAGGCCTCTTTCTAATTCAAGTTTAGGTAATCCTCGCTTTGGTCTGCTTAAATACTCTTTAGCTTGATTTATATGATCGTTGTACAAATGACAGTCGCCAAGCTGTCCTATTAGCTGTCCAGGGATCAAATCAGAGCCTTTGGCTAACATCTCTAAGAGTAAGCCATACATTGTAATATCGTACGGCAGGCCAAGAAAAACATCGGCCGATCTTTGCTGCCACATTAAGTCTATAACTCCGTTGTTAACGTAAACTTGAAAGCCATAATGACATGGAGGTAAAACCATATCGCTTAGCTCACTAACATTCCAAGCTGACACCATCATACGACGACTAGTATGATCATAGTGTATAGCATCGACTAACCTGTAAAGTTGATCTACATCATTCCAGCTTCGCCATTGCTTTCCATACACAGGACCAAGCGTTTCGTCTGTGCGACCTGAGCGTTCATAGTCTGGTCTCCAGTATTTAACGCCGTTATCTTCTAGATATTTAAGATCAGTTCGGCCTTGTAATATCCAAAGCAGTTCAGTTCTTGCAGCATTAAAGCTTATCTTCTTTGATGTAAGTATAGGGAATCCCAGTGACATATCGTGCCTAATCGTTCTTCCGAAGACAGACTTCGTCCCTGTTCCTGTTCTATCCTTCTTATCAGATCCTCTGTGGAGTATCTCTGACATAAGCTTTTTATATTCATCCTCTATGTTAGTCATGTTTTGGTAATACTTTTTTTAGTTTTTCAATATAGTTAGATGCATCTAGTAGTTCTTCTTGTATGTGCTGTAGCCACTTATGAACGTCTTGTACATCTTCGTCAAGTGTTACACCATACTTTTCGTATCCTACATCAGATCTACTAACTAATTGATCGACTACGCTTTCAATTACCGGGTCTCTAAATGTTACTTCTTTTGTTTTCATTTTTAGTTGTTCAATTAGTATTGCATCGTTTGAATCCATTTCTTTTTTACTCATCATTGATTTGATTTTTTATAATAATACATATAATACTCATACATTTTAATCCACACTTCATTCTTGGATAATTGATCAGGAGCATTAATTATTTTGCCATTAAGTTCTAATACTAATATCCATCTTGTGGGTGTTCCAGCGCCTACTGCCGAAGGTGATATTTTTATATTATTATCAATACACCAACGTCTTGCAGCTTCTTCTTCTTCGCTTGGGTTATGCTTACCCATCATACTTACTTTAGCTTTAGCCATTCTCCCAAGGCATTTTAATGTCATCCGGTTTATTAAGCGGTATGTAACAACCACTGTTCTTTTCCCAGGTGAAATGTGTTTCAGCTCCGTTAATACCTAGATTCTGAAACTTACACTTAAGTACTTTTACTTTAACAGTGTTAGCCTCGTAGTCTCTGTGTACTAATAGCCCATGATAACTAGCATCATACCATTCTCCTCCTCCTTTAATAGAATACATTGTAGGCTCTTCAATTTCGCCTGTCTTTTGATTCTTATACATTTTAGTGGGGTGGGCAACAACGAATACAAGTACATCGTACTTCTTAGCGAAGACTTCAATCTTAGTTAAGTAATCCATAGTATATCTGTTAACATCATCGCTAGCGGCATCTATATCTCTTACCTTGTTAAATGGATCTATAACTAAACACTTAATACCTTTACGCTTAACAAGCTCTGCACCTTTCTTAAGTACAGCTTCTAAAGAGTATCTTTCCATATCTATGTGAAAGTAATTTGCATTACAGTGATCAGCTATCTGATTCCACTTGTCTCCTCCGATATCATCTTTAGCAGGCATACCCTCCCAGTGCTTACGCATTAATTTGTGGGCGTGTAAAAAGGTCGGTACATTTTCAGGCGAAGCATACGCTGTCTTCCAATTGTAACGTTTGTTATATCCCACAACCATTTGGTCCACAAAATCACTCTTTCCGGAAGAAGGAATACCAGTGACAGTAATAAATTGACCGGTATAAGTTGAAAAGATATTATCAAAGTCCTCAAGCCCAACCTGAAATCCTGGTGTAAAGCCATTGCGTACAAACTCGGTAATTTCGTCTTCGATATCCCTAAACGTCGTAACGTTTTCCATTGGCACAGGCTTCGCTCCCGTAATACGCTGTGATAGTTTCTCTTTTCCATATTTCTGTAGGTATTCGTTTGCGTCTTTACAGTCTTCAAACGTTGTTATAAAACAAACTTCAGATCCTAGCCTTCGTATTAACTCAGTTTGTAATGCTAATCCGGCATCGTCTGTGTCAACAGCTAATATGATCTTCTCTTTGTCTTCAAAATAATCAATACAATTATCAAGATAATCAAGGTTGTTATTATTTAATGTTGCTCCGTTAGGTACTGAGATAGCGTTAGTAACACCTGCTTCATGCAGCGCTAACACATCCATCTCGCCTTCAACTATTATACAATACTCAAAGCCAACAGTAGCATCTATGTTATAAAATACTTTTTCTGCACCAGACACAAGCTTAAAGTTTTTTCGAGCATCTCTGTATTTGATGTTCGTTAACTCGCCACCCATAAAATAATTAAAATGAATTGCATTTTCATTCTTTTGAGTTTGAGGCATGTAAGTTTGACCTTCCGTTACCCTAACTTCTTTTAATGTTTCACTACTTATTCCTCTGGATTCAAACCATTCAACTACCTTACTAGATACATCGGCATCTACAAAGGGTTTAGGTTTTTCGTATACTTTTTCTGCTTTACCTTTGCGTTTAAAGGTATGCAATTGAAAAGGTTTATTGCAGTTGTGACACGTTCCAATACCTCTTTTCCAATCATAAGAAGCGCATTTAGCTTTTTGATTCTTAGGCTTACGATCGTGAGAGCACATAGGACATACGCCTTGCGTCTTCTCTTCTAGCTTATGTACATTGTACTCGTCAATTACAAAGCCGTTAATTTCACTTACCATATATATAGGGGTTAAAAAAGGGAGCATACATTTCTATATACTCCCGATAAATTTAATTAGATTAATTGTTATTCTCCGTCTAAGCATTCTGGACAGATGTCGCAATATTCAAAGTCACACTTAGTCATGACTTCATTACACATCTCACATTGCTCTGACATTAGAAGGGTAAATCATCGACTGCTGGTCCAACAACAATTACTTTATTGCTATTCATTTCCATGTTACCTCCCTCTCTGGGTGCTGCATCTACGTTCGTGCCGTTAGTCCAAACAATTTTTACATTACCTAAGTAAACTTTGTCTGCTTTAGCGTCGCGCTCGTCTTTTGTTTGCTCTACTATTATAGGACCATTGTCTCCATAATTTCCGAGCTCATCGTTAATTGTAATTGTAATTGGTAGGTAGCTACCTTTCTTTCCTTGATAGATCTTACTCTTAGGAATTTTACTAAGATCTATGTTTGCTTTCATAATACTTGCCATAATTTAATACGTTTGTAATTGGTTAAACATTCTTGCTAATTGTTCTTTTGTCGCGCCCGTGTTTCGTCGAATGTTATCAACGGCTTTTACATGAGTTTGGTTAGTGTAAAAATTCGTTGCTGCAGTTTTTATACCTGTTACAGCACAGGTTTGTTTTGGTGTTCTTTTCATTTTTATATATTTAATTGGATTCATATTCATTATCTATTGGTAGTCGTTTTTGTTATGCAATTATAATGTATCAGTTTTAACATAGTCTTTAAGATCAAATAAAGGATCGTTTATTAGTGTTTCGTAAGCTTCCATAGCTAACTTAACTTTATGCTTACCTCGTTCATAAAAGTCATCAGAACAACCATATATGCCGATCTGATGCGTCTTCTTGCATATAACAAGGAACACTAAGTCATATCCAAATATTTCTCTATATATATAAGCTTGGCTGTCGTAATTATAGATGCTAGCACTTTTTCTAAAGCGATTTATATCACCTGTTGTTTTTATATCTACTATTAAGCCTTGATCTTTGTTAATGCAATCGGCTTTACCTTTCCACCAAGTGTTATTTATATTTTTGATACCAGGCTCTTCGTATATAACTTCTTTCCCTTCTAATAAAGATTGACATACTGAATTGTTTTTAATTTTGTTAATCATTTCGTTGCACTTATTAACTTCTTTGCGGGTGATCATCATCTTACCGTCGTTGTTTGCAACATCTTCTTTGTATATTTTTGTAACTCTGCTAGACCCTTCTGACACAGGATAGTTAGCCTCCAGTTTATCTGGTTCTAATATAGCTGTGTGTATGTACCCGCCAATTACAAAATTTATATTTTGTTCCGTAGGTTTTCCAAACTGTTCAGGATCGTTCAGCAACTTATATATATCTGAGTTAGATCTGTATTTTCTACCTACTCCGTCATAATACTCTGCGTCACTTCTAAGTAGTTCTACTACTTTACTCTGCTCTGCTTTAGTCATTATAACGTTTCAGTTTTTATAGGAGCAGCTTCTTCCAGCCCCTTCTTAACTATAGCAGTCATTTTATACTTTTTAGATATAGCCTCTAAGTCTCCTCCTCCTTCAACAAACTTTAATGCTTTAGCATACAAAGGTGATTTTTTAGATGTAATCTCTTCTTTAGCAGTCTTGCCAGAGTGATCATTAGAGGCATCTGCATCAGCTGTATCATCAATAAGTAATAAGTTACCTAAAGCATACTTTTTGCCGTAAGATGAGGCTGCTCCGTACTTCTGGGGCATAGACATACCTTTAGACATTAGGTCGACACCTACAATAGCATTAGAGTGTATAGCATCGTCAGATTCTGCATCATATATACTCGCAGTTGATTTAAGTATTGGCGGATCAAAAGATATTAATTCTTCGTTAATAATAACTGTACATTTCTCGTAGTCCAAGAAAGGTTTTATAGCCTCAAGTATATCTTCTGCAGCACGGTAATTGTACTTACCAAACCCATTGTATCTGGATTTTTTAGCTTTAAGATTAACCTGAATACTGGCTAACTTCATTTTTAAATTTGATTTCATTTATATAGTTTTTATTGGTTTAAATACTTTGGTGTTATATATATAATTACACGTTTTTCTAATAAACTACAGATTATTTTTAGTTATAAACTAAAGTAAATCAGGTAGTTGCGCGTCATTTGTCTTCTCAATTAACTTGTCGATAGCCTTGCGTTTTATCTCAGATATACGCACTCCTTTCTTCTTGTAAGATCCCTCAATACCCAGTATCTCACAGATTTCAACAGCATCGTGCTTATTGCAATCAAGACCGTAACTTAGCCTTACAACCTCTCTTTCGCGATCTGTTAGATGTTTATTAATTAAAGCTAAAAGATACTCATTCATAAATGTAACGTTGTAATCTTTTGAATCATCTGGTATTTCAAGTTCAAAGTTTGAATCGCTATCATTACCGGATTTAAAATCACCCATGTATAATGACTTAGATTTGCTTAACAAATTACTAATTGCCGGATCGCTAGGTTGCTTACGTATCTCTGTGATCTTCCATTCAGGAATTTTAATATCACCCATGTTATGGTTAATGTATCTTCTTATTGTTCCTTTAATTCTTTTTGATAGAAAAGATTTTAATGTTTGTTCTATATTATTAGATTGATTTAGCAGAACCCAATCAATTTTATCTATAGCATTGATTAATCCTATATGACCGGACTGTATAAGATCATTTATAGATAGTATTCCAATCGCTTGATGTGATGTGGCAAACTTCCGTGCTAAGTTTTCTGTTAGGGGCATGAACTTAATTATAAGGTTGTCTCTGGTGTACTCATCAAAAAATACACGGGGTAAATTACTTAATGTACGTTTAAGATCTTTTTGGTATCTTACGTAGTTAGTTATATTATATTTCTTCATCGTTTATTTTTTTGTATGCTTCTGTCATAGCTTCGTTATCTGAAAAAAAGTTGTTGTTGATCTTTAACATCCACTCATTGAATTTTTCAATTTCTTCCATAATTTATTTATTTTAAAAGTTTAGCATAATACCATGCAAGTTTGTCGTAAAAACACGTGATTATATACGTATACTAAAACAATTTTAATTCTAGTTTAATATTTATTTTTAACCAAAAATAATAACATTTAGTTTTAATATCCGCAATAATTTAGCGGGAGTACTTTATTTTAATTTTTTAATTTTTGCAAAAACGTGTGCTGCTTGTACATAATCTTCTAAGCTTTCGTAATGCTTTAAAAGCATATTTAATTCAGCTATTTGATCATCATTACTTGGTAGCGAATTAATAAACTCTTCATTCATAGCCTTGGCTTCTACATCCATGCGCTCGAACAATCCTTCTACAACCATATCTACAATTTTATTAATCTCTTCTTCTGTCATACTTTAATTTAAGTTAGTTAATTGGTATTCACCAGATAGTATTTTATCTTTAGTCATCTCTTTGTACTCGCCAAGAAATTCATTGCGATATTTACCGGTAGTGCGTGAGTAATCCCATGTGTCTTCGTCTAATTGTATTTTGCCGTTGTGATCACGAAAAGCGATCGTGCTGTTGTAGCTTTGAAAATACATACCGTCAGATACGTATAGCAAAAACTGATTAGGGGCAGGATTACCACCCCTTGTATACATCTGTCTAACTTTAGGCTTCATCTTCATCTTCATCTTCAATATTTACTATATTAAACAATGCACTTACTTCCTCGCATATCTCTTCAGCTATCTCATCAGAGCCATTAAAGTCCATACTACTTATAGAGATGCGATTGTCATAGTCTATTTCAAAATCCACATCGTAATTATTAGAGTCGTTAAAGTCAGTATTCCTTATTACCTGCCAAATTGCATCTTGAATTTCTCTTATTTGATCAGGTGTAACTTTAGGTCTGTCTACAACAGCCATGCGCCGTTGCATATCTCCTAAGGCTTTTTTGCAGTGCTCTGTCTCGCTTTCGCCTCTTGCAAGATCTGTTGTTAACTCGTTTATTCTTCTTTGTAATTCTTCTTTAGTCATTTCCATATTATATATATTTAGTTATTATTCAATTGTATTATCTGTTAGTTGTCGTTTTTATTTTGTAAGTTTAAAATCAAACTTCATTCGTAGGTGTTTACTTACAAATCCACCAACTGAATCGGTTGTTTGTAATCCACGCCATACATGGATCGGTACATCAACGTAAGTATAAATCGCACCGCGACTAAACATTACCATTAGTTCTTCTTCTCGGTGTTTATAGTGTGCATAAATCACCGCTTCTGATTCTACGATCAGGATTTCTTTAGTTACTTTACTCATAGTTTTTAGTATATATATTCAATATTACTTATTTCTCTTACTATTATTTCATGTGAATGATCGCAATACATTATTGCCCATTGTCTTGCTTCGTCTAGCGTTTTTTTCAGTATAAATGTGACTTCATCTGCATTGTAGATCATAAATTTACTCATCTAGTTTTAGTTTTACATAGGTTAATCCGTCATACCCGGAGGCAGTCCATCGGAATAATTGATTTGGTGTTAGGTTATGCGCTAACGATTCTAATTCTTCAATAGGCATAAGGTCAATTTGTTTTGCTGTCATAGTTTTTAGTTAAATTGTTTATGTTCAGTGTATAGCATTTCTTTTTTATCATTAGCACAGTGTGCTTTTTCACTTATGTAATAATTACGGTAAGCGGTTACGGAATCACCTGAAACTTTATACTCATCTGGCATACATTGGGGCATGTCAGTTAAGCCGGTATTAAAGATCGGACCAGGTGTTTGAGACAGTACGTCTTCGCACTTAGTTATAGTCAGGTGTTTTTTACCGTAACGTTTAGTATATTCATCGCCAAGAGCTAACATGTGGTAGTATAGCCATGCATAGTTTTGAAGAGATGTACGTGTCCACACAGCACTCGGATGGTTTTTGTGTGTCAATTTGTAGGGAACATCTATCTCACTATCAAGCATGTGATGAGCTGAACACAGTAGTTGTGCTGACTCAAGTATCATCTTGACGACGTGTTTATTGTATTGTTTTTCCGCTGCGATAACTGGATCGCTGTTTAAATAAAATATATTCATAGTTATTAGATTTTGTATTCAGTTATATTATCTATAGTCGATCGTTTTTGTTATGCAACGTCTATTACTTTTTGTGACACATTGTCATATATTGCTAATTGTTTGTTAAATTTAGCTATTTTCATCGCCTGTTTAAGATCGCTTACACTTAAGCCGTAGTCAAGAAAATATATATCGTCTTCACTTAACCAACCGCCGAATAATTCGTGCTGACTGTTAAATGCATCATCTACTATTTGCCACGTATTTTTTGAGAATAGCGATGGATTTGCAGTTTTAAGTACATTTTTTATACTAACAGTATAGCGCTCTAGTCTGGTGTTATTTACATTGTGAGTAAAATCTGCTTTTGCATTAATTTTGTTAACGACATCTTGCAGTGGTGATATTTCAATTAGTCTTCCCATAGTTTAGTTTAAAATTAGTAACCAGTGAGGAATCGAACCTCATACTCGTCAGTAGTACGCTCGGTCGGAGCATCCATACCTGGTTTAATAACCGCAGGGAGATTCGAACTCCTTCACTAGCTAAGTGAGTGGCCTTCCTATCGCGGTTGTTCATATCTTATTAGTAACCGCAGGGAGATTCGAACTCACCTCACTAGCTAAGTGGCGTTCCTTTCGCGGTTAGCGGCTATTACGTGATCATTAATCGTATCTTTCGCCTAGTAGTTATCTTCGCGTGTTCTCTTTGAGTATTTTTAGGATTATACCTTGCATTATTACTCATCACACTCGCGATCGGACTTGCACCGTGCCAGCGGTTAATTACACCGCCGCTCGTGATACTACTTTTCTGTTAGTCCTGCTAATACTTCGTTATATGCGTAGTCCATAGCTTCTACAAATTGACTGTCATTCATGTTGTCTATTAGCTCGTCAGGCATCTGCCATGAAACAGTTTCACGCAGGTGATCTTCAATATAGTGTACAATACCCTCTGCTACAGCATTGAGTTCGTTTTTTTGGTGTTCAGTTAGTGTCATAGTTAATT
>Ga0308008_1000079_pt1 | contig 52177 bp, 40 predicted proteins | sample Neamet125_FD_203140 | JGI IMG/M metagenome (GOLD analysis project Ga0308008, IMG submission 203140) | Marine microbial communities from water near the shore, Antarctic Ocean - #125 | ecosystem: Environmental > Aquatic > Marine > Unclassified | place: Southern Ocean | collected 2014-07-24
AATGTAATATACTCTAATTCGTTAACATTATCATCAACATTTGTTGGGATAGATAAATCAAAAATTGTCAGTGCTTTATCTGAAATGAAATTTGTTTTATTTATTGTTGGTTTATCTGAATTGGTTGCAACTATTAAAATATCAGACTCTGAAATAGCAGTATTTAGCTTAGCGTGTTCAAATTCTGTAATTATATATTTATCGGCAATTTGCTTAGTTTTTGTTTCAGTTCTATTGATAACAGCTAAGTTAGTTGAAGGTAAGTGCTTGTAAAGATTTTCAATTGTTAATTTCCCAATCTCTCCTAAACCATATAAAAGAATACGCTTGTCGGTGTAATTTTTGATTTGATTTTTAATGTAATCTACAGTTACATAAGAAACAGAAGTGGTACCATTACTGATTTTTGTATTTGTTCTTACTAGTTTACTAGTGCGAAATACAGTATTTACTAAGCGTTCTAAGTAACCATTTATGGTACCTAATTCTTTTGCAAATACAAACGATTTTTTTAGTTGGCTAATAATCTCAAAATCACCTAAAATTTGACTGTCTAAACCACAACCTACTTTAAAAAGGTGATGTTTTGCTTCATCTCCCTCTAGAATGTCCAAATAATCTTTTAATTCATCAATTGTTGTGTTCGTAACACTATTCCATTTTTTATAAATATCTTCAACATCATCAGCTAAAGCATATATTTCAGTACGGTTACATGTAGAAATAATAAAGCCATTAGAGTTATCAGAACTAGCAGATGTTAATATGTCTTTTTGTTGTTGTTCTGACAAACTAAATTTACCACGAATTTTTTCATTCGCTTTCTTATAACTTAGCCCAACAACAACAAATTTTTTCATTTACTTAATTTTAGAAAGATTTTTCCTTTGATTCTAATTGTTTGCAAATTTATGAAGCAAGTTTTTTACTTCTGTCATTGTTGTATCATAGGTTTGTCATGGAATTGTAATGGTGTTAATTTGTAACTATTCTAAATAAGAATAGGTTTAAAAGCCGTTTACATTTCAAACAGTTGATTTGTATAAGGTTTGAGATCTAAAAATTAGATAATGCTTTACAAATTCAGTGTCATTGTATTGTCATAGTCTGAATTTTTTGATTTTATTGCTAAAAAGCCTAAATGTTACATTTACTTTTGTGTAAAATAATTATAAGATGAAAGGTGTATTGATTATAAATTTAGGGACTCCAGATAGTCCTTCAAAAAAGGACGTTAAGCGTTACTTAGGTGAGTTTTTAATGGATAAGTATGTTATTGATATGCCTTATTTAGCACGTTTATTATTAGTTAAAGGTATAATTTTAAACACAAGACCTAAACAGTCGGCTGCAGCTTATAAAAAGATTTGGAGCGACAAAGGTTCCCCATTAATGTACCATACAGTTGATTTAGTTGAAAAAGTAAAAGCCTTGGTTGATGTACCTGTGGAGTTAGGTATGCGTTACAATACCCCTTCAATTAACACATCAATTCAGAATTTAAAGAACAAAGGATGTACTGAGATCTTTGTAATCCCTTTGTATCCTCAATATGCTATGTCGTCTTTTACAACTGTAGTTGAAAAGGTAAAGAAAGAGGCCGGTATAATTGACGCATCAATTAAGTTAGATTTTATTGATCCTTTTTATAAAGAAGAGAATTTCATAAAACTATGGTCTAATAAAATTAAAGAAGAGAAAGAAAAGTCTGGCGCTGAATATATTTTATTTTCATATCACAGTATTCCTGTAAATCATTTAGAAAAATCTGATTGTACTGGTGTACACTGCAATAAAGTAGAAAATTGTTGTGAGGTGAAATCTAAAGCACATGACACATGTTATAAGCATCAATGTATAGAAACAACTAAAGCCATTGTTAAAAACTTAGGACTTCAATCAGGTGAGTATGAAATTGCTTACCAATCAAAATTAGGCCGTAAAGAATGGATAACGCCTGCTACTGCAGTTAGAATTGATAAATTACCACAAGAGGGTAAAAAAAACATTATGGTAGTTGTTCCATCTTTTGTAAGTGATTGTTTAGAGACAATTGAAGAGATTGGTATAGAGGGTAGAATGTGCTTTATGGAGCATGGTGGTGAAAAATACCACCGCGTAGATTGTATAAATTCGGATGACAATTGGGCTAACGTATTAGCTGATTGGATTAAAAATAATTAAAGGATGGATTATTTCGGAACATTAAAATCATTACATATTATTTTTATAGTGACTTGGTTTGCAGGGTTATTTTATGCAGTTAGACTATTTATTTATCATACTGAAACAAAAGAAAAGGAATCACCTGAAAAAGAAATACTTCAAGACCAGTATAAGATAATGACCAAACGGTTATGGACTATAATTACTTGGCCATCTGCTATTATTACCTTATTACTAGCTACGTTATTACTATTATCTCCAACGGGAATGGTGTTTTTAAAGCAGCCTTGGATGCATATTAAATTACTTTTTGTTGTATTACTTTATGTGTATCAATTTATGAGTCACAAACTATATAAACAACTTCAAAATAATGAAATAAAATATTCATCATTTCAATTGAGAATATGGAATGAATTAGCTACAATTATATTATTTTCAGTAGTGTTTTTAGTAGTTTTAAAAACAACAATAGGTTGGGTTTTTGGTGTAACTGGTATTGTTGGGTTAATGATTTTCCTAATGATGGGTATCAAACTGTATAAAAAAATCAGAATGAAACGTCAAAATTAACTCGATTAAGAAAATAGTAAAATATTAAGAAGTAATGCGACAACTATTTGCTTAGTTTGAAGAATTTAAAAATTTAAAATATGAATCTAATTCAAAAATATAATATTGCAGGACCTAGGTACACTTCATACCCAACGGTTCCTTACTGGAACAAAGAGGGTATTTCAATTGAAGACTGGAAATCAACTACTAAGTTAGCCTTTGATGAAAGTAATTCAACTGAAGGTATTACAGTTTATATCCACCTTCCGTTTTGCGAAAATTTATGCACATTTTGTGGATGTCATAAAAGAATTACCAAGCAGCATTCAGTAGAGGAGCCTTATTTAGAGACTGTTTTAAAAGAATGGGATTTATATTGTGATTTATTTGTTGATAAACCAAGGATTAAGGAACTACATTTAGGTGGAGGGACACCAACATTCTTTTCTTCAAAAAATCTGAAGACGCTAATTGATGGTCTATTTAAGAAAGCAGATAGAGTTGATGCTTTTGAATTCAGTTATGAAGGCCATCCTAATCACACCAGTAAAGACCAATTACAAACATTATTTGATTTAGGGTTTAACAGAAATAGCTTTGGTGTTCAAGATTACGATCCAAAAGTTCAAAAAACAATTAATAGAGTTCAACCTTTCGAAAACGTAAGGGATGTTACTGAATGGTCTAGAGAAATTGGCTATACTTCTGTTAGTCATGATATTATTTTTGGATTACCTTTTCAAACAAAAGAAAGTATCATTGATACCATCAATAAAACTAAATTATTAAAACCAGATAGAATTGCATTCTATTCTTATGCGCATGTACCTTGGATTAAAGGGACTGGACAAAGAGGTTATGATGAAAAAGATTTACCAAAAGATGAAGTAAAACGTGAACTATATGAGATTGGTAAGCAAATGTTGTATGACATAGGCTATGTTGAAATTGGAATGGATCATTTTGCTTTAAAAACAGATAGTTTATATAAGGCGGTTGAAGGTAAAACGCTTCACCGAAACTTTATGGGGTATTCTGCTGGTAAAACAAAACTAATGGTTGGTTTAGGAATGAGTTCAATTGGTGACAGTTGGTACAGTTTTGCACAGAATGTAAAAACAGTTGAAGATTATCAAGAAATTGTAAATAATGGTGATTTCCCTGTGTTTAGAGGGCATTTATTACATGAAGAAGATTTAGTCATCAGAGAACATATTTTAAATATGATGTGTCATTTAGAGACTAACTGGAAAGAGGAGAGGTTACAATTTACTGATTTAAAACTGTCTTTAGAGAAGTTAACCGAAATGGAAAAGGATGGGTTAGTTGTTATTTCTGAAAATGGATTAACGATTCCTGAAAAAGGAAGACCTTTTGTACGTAATATCTGTATGGCTTTTGATTTAAGATTAATTGCCAATAAACCAACAACTAAAGTGTTTTCATCTACTATTTAACTGAACTACTTTAAAGACTTTGTAAGTATTAAAACTTATATAAATGGGTTAGAAATAAAAACCAAATTGGTAATATTTCTAACCCATTTCTTATAGATATTTATTAACTATAATAACACCAAAAATTATTCCTGGTATAACAAATAATAAACTTAATAAAATACTTATAACTACTAATTTAGTGTCCCAATTGGTTACTAATCCTACTGCTATAAAAGGTATTAATACGGCTAGTACGTAATATAATATTTGTCTATCTGATAGTTCAGCTGTAGACTTTACAGAGATTTGTTCTGATTTTTTTTGAATTATATGACTTACTACTTTAGATTTAACCTTGTGCTTTAGCGAAGTAAGTTTAGTTATTTCTATAGGCATTGGTTTTTCAGAAACCAATTGAGCTGTAATTGGGGTTTCATTTTTGTTAGTTTCAACTTCCAAAATGGCAATAGGTTGACTGTCGTTTTTAACTGAAGCGATTTGAACGTTTGTAGAGCTTAGCTCTGAATATTTAGCTAAAACATCTTGATTAAGACTAGTTTTAGATATTTTATGTCTAGTCTTTTTAGATATTGAAAATCCTTTAGTATATTTTCTTTTTTGAATTCCAAATTTTCCAGCAACATCACTACTTGTTCCACAAGAAACTGTAATAATACTTAGTATCAGTATTACTATTGTTTTAATTGTCTTTTTCATATTTATTTCTTTATTCCTTTATAAACAAAAGCTGGAGGCACATTAAAGGCGATTAAATTCACTTTTAATTCACCATATCTTTTTTTAATATCATGCCTTGCGTTTAGCGAATATTGATATTGAAGAAATACACCGTTTTTCTTTAGGTAAGCATAAGAGTTATCTAAAATCTTATTCTTTACTTCATTAGGAATCATTGCTAATGGTAAAGATGACAATATAGCATCTACCTCAGTGATATTATACGCTTTTAAGACTTCCGGTAAGGTTTCCGCACCTTGGTTTAATAAAATAATTCTAGGGTCGTTAAACTTGTCTTTTAGGACATTATAAAAATCTTCATTCAACTCAAATACAAATAGTTTTGTTTTTGAATTTGCTTTTTTTAGTAACTTCTTTGTGAAAACACCATTTCCAGGACCATACTCGATAATAACTTTTGCAGTATCAAAATCAATTTTACGGCACATATTATTAACTAATAGAGGCCAACTAGCTACCCATGAACCAACTTGACGTTTTTGTTCAAGGTATGTTTTAAAAAAACTCTTTTTTTGTTTAGAATCTGACATTATTCAAATATAGATAAAAAACCTTTATTTAATACGCCAATTGCTTTTCCTTTTAAAGTTTGACCAATAAAAGGAGTATTGTTTGCTTTAGATGCTAAATCACTTGCCTTTAATTCCCATTCTTTATCAGCTAAAAATAAAGTTAAATTCACTTTAGCGTTTTCTTCTATATGATCAACTTCTACATTGAATATTTTTCTTGGATTTGAAGAGATATACTTTATCGTATCAGTAATAGAAAACGCTTTTATAGTGTTTAAAGCTGAAAATAAAGTTTGTGTACCAATAACACCAAATGCAGAATTCCCAAATTCTGTATCTTTACTTTCAATATCTTGAGGTGTGTGATCTGAACAAACAAAATCTATCGTACCATCTTGTAAACCAGAAATTAAAGACGCTTTATCTGAATAAGTTCTTAAAGGTGGAATTACTTTATAGTTTGTGTCAAAATTTAATATATCTTCATCTGTGAATAGTAAATTATGAACATAAACATCAGCAGTTACTTTAATTCCATTTGCTTTTGCGTTTCTAATTAATTCGACACTCTTTGCAGATGATATACCTGTAAAGTGAATAGGTGAGTTAGAGTATTCAGCAATAGATAAATCTCTTTCTACTACAATATATTCGGATAAAGCAGGAATTGATTTTAAACCGGTCATTACACTAGATTTACTTTCATTAACTTGACCTTTACCAAAAATTGATTTATCGTAAGGGAATGAAATAATTTTTCCATTAAAGTTTTGAGCATAAAATAACGCGCGATACATTATTCCTGCAGACACTTCATTATGAGCATCCGTAAAGGCTATTGCTCCTGCATTTTTCATATCGTAATACTCTGATATGTTTTTACCCTCTAAGTTCTCTGTTAAGGTTCCAAATGGATGTATATCAACTGGAGAAAATTGTGCTTTATTAATTAAGTAATTAATTTGAGATTTATTACTAATCGCTGGAGACGTGTCAGGTGTTGTTGCAACAGCAGTCATCCCTCCTAATTCAGCAGATTTAAGTCCCGTTTCAATATCTTCTTTAATTTCATAACCAGGGTCAGAGAAGTTAACTTTAGCATCAAACCATCCTTGTGAAATATGTAAACCTTCAACGTTTATAGTTTTATCAACCTCAGTAGATATATTATCTGAAATTTTACTAATTAACCCATTTTCAATTAAAATGTCTTTAACTTTAGTATTGTATGAAGATTTTTCATCAATAATTTTACAAGATTTAATTAGAATTTTCATTGTTTAATATATTAGGATTTCCAAAATTTTAAAAGTAATATTTCTATTGCAATAAATAATAAAGCCAAAAATAATAGAATTCTCCAATATTCTTGTGTTTTTAAACTCAATATTTCTATCTGACCATTACTATTAATTTGTAATTCTTTTACGTTTAACCAGTTTGAATTTTCAAAATTGATTTGAATCTCACCTGCTGAAAGATTTTCTATTTCACTTTCAGCTCTAGAATAATTAAAAGCTATAATGTCATTTAATGTGTTCTTATTTTCTAATTTATAATAGTCTGCTACTTTGATCTTATCAAATAATTGATCAAAAACAATTTCTCTACTACTATTTGTATTTATAATTGAAGGAATTAAATCTGTTTGTAAATCATCATTGATTAAGTGAATTAAATCCTTTTCATCCAAGTCTTGATAAAGTGGATAGCTTGAAGGTTCACCAATTGTAAAGCTTAGTTTTTTATTTAAAGCTGAAGTTTCAGCCATTCTTAAATAAGTGGTTGCAAATAACGCATGGTTTTGAAAGTCTGTAAAATCAATTGACATTGGAGAGGTTTGTAAAAACAAACGGCCATTCTTCTGATTGGCGTACAATAGAAATGGTTCTGTAGAATTGTAATTAAACAATGCTATAAAGTTATGAGATGACGTAATATTAAGCTTATAAGTTGAATACACTTCAGCATACTGATATCTACTTGGTTTTTCTTGAAACACCCCATTAAAAAGAGGGTCTTCTGCATTAAAATAATTAAGTTCTGCCTTTAAATCTGTATGCTGCATTAAGGTTGGCAGCTTTTGTTTACCTAAAAATGAGTTCCAATTATTTAAGTCTGCATTTACACCAGGGATTAAACAAACTGTTGATCCATTTTTTAATGAACTTGTTAATTTGTCTTGAATACCTGATGGAATAGAGTTAGTGTTTTGTAAAATTATTAAATGTTTATTTTTAAAGTCTTCTTGTTTAATACTGTTAATTGTAGATGTTGAATAATTATAAAATGAATTTAATTGATAAAGTTTTTCTATATTTTTAGTTGATTTTTCATTGGTAACAATAAGAATATTTACATGCTCATTAATTGTATAAGTGAAAAAATAATCATCATCAAAAAACAATTGATTTGTTTTGATGTGTAATTTTCCTTTTTTAACCCCTGCAGATGTATTTGTGAAGTTAATACTTTCCTCTATGTATGAATTTGGAGCAATATTTAAACTTTGCCATCCCTTTTCTTTACCATCAATAGTTAAAGCAATATTTAAATCATTAACCTCACTTGAAGACTGGTTTTTAATTCTAAAAAACACTTTAATTGGTGAATTAAGCTTTTTTACTGGACTTTCGAACCAAACACTATCAATAAATATATTGCCTTGTATTTCACTTTTAGCTTGGTAATAATAAGCAGGGAGTTCATTTTTCGAGAAATCAACTAGGGTAGAGGTTGACTTTTGAAAATCACTTAATAGAAATAACCTTTGATTGGCGTTAGCTTTAGATTTTTGAAGTAAATCTGTTTGCATTTCTAATATTGTACTTAAAGGAGTTGATATTGGCGTTAACCCAATTTCTTTAATTCTTTCAATAATTTCAGACTTAGCGTAAAAACGTTGATCTTTAGCAAGTAAGTCTGTCGTTAATAAATTAATTTTCTCGTTTTGATTTAAAGATTTAACTAAATCAATCGCTTTATTCTTAACTTCATTTAACAAATCACCATCTTGGCCTTGGGCTTGCATACTAAATGAATTGTCAATATAAATTGAAGTAATATTATCTGTTTTTTGATTTTCAAAAGTTGGTATAAACGGTTGTGAAAATGCTAAAATTAAAGCCGTAATCATTAATAAACGACTTAAAAGCACTAATAAATGTTTTAATTTATTACCAGACTTACTGTCTTCAACAACTTCAGTTAAAAAATCTACTTTTGAAAAATATACAGTTTGGTATTTTCTAAAATTAAATAGATGAATGATTATTGGAATAATCAACAATAGCAAAGCCCATAAAAAGTTTGGATATACAAAACTCATAATGCAAATATGCTAAAATTGATTCAGAATTTAATTGATTTATCAATTTATCTTTTGATTTTTTAAAGCCAATAGTGTACAATGTAAAGTTGGAATTAAAAAAGGATTCTAATTTAATGTTCAATTTGAATTGCTAATAATGTTTTACTGTCTTCAAATTAATTAAATTTGCACCAGATTTAACACTATGAGTATTTTCAAATTAAAACAATTCGATTTAAAGCAAGCCGATAATCTTCAAAAAATGGGATCCGACACTATGCTGTTAGGAGCTTCTGTTACTGGAACTTATTCTAATATTTTAGATATAGGCACAGGAACAGGTATTTTAGCATTGATGATGGCGCAACGTAACGAAAATGCAAATGTATTTGGTATTGAACCACACTTACCTTCTTCTGAAGAAGCTAAGTTTAATTTTAATGCTTCTAAATACGCCAGTAGATTAGCTATTAAATCTGAAAAACTTCAAGATTTCAAAACAGATTTAAAATTTGATTTAATAATATCTAATCCACCTTATTTCGAGAATTCAACTTTAGGTGATAATTCTGATAAAAACACAGCTAGACATACATTCAATTTACCAATTGAAGCCTTTTATCAAAATAACGCTAATTTATTAGATGAAAACGGAAAGTTGTATTTAATATTCCCTTATCATTTGTTGCAAACCCATTTAGATTTTGCAAAGCAAAATGGTTTGTTTCCTGAACGTATTATTACGGTAAATAAAGAAAATAAAAAACCTATCAGAGCAATAATTTGCTATACATTTAAAGAGGTTGTTGATATTAATAAAAGTCAAATAATTATTACTTTAATTAATGGTAAATATTCAAGAGAATATATTGCTTTGACTAAAGACTTTTATGCACATGATTTAAGTAAGCAATATCAAGATAAATAGACTATTCTCTTTTTATAAAAATATCATATATTTTTTGTAAATTTGAAATATATGAGAGTTCTATTTTTATTTTTCGTGTTTTTTAGTCTTAAAGCAACAGCCCAGTTCGGTTTTGAACGTATAGATACTATTAACGTTATAAAAAACACTATACTTCAAAAGTACCCATGGGCTGGAGGAATTGATTACGGTCAATTTTCAAACATTGATTTGAATACTGATGGTGTTCAAGATTTGTTTATTTTTGATAGAACTTGTCATAAAGTGTTAACATTTATTCAAAACGGAGCTGCAGGAGTAATTGATTATGAATACGCACCCGAATATGAAAACCTTTTCCCTGAAATGACTAATTGGGCTCTATTAGCTGATTTTGATTGTGATGGTGATAAAGATCTTTTCACTTACACAATAGGTGGTGTTAGAGTTTATAAGAATACCGGTAACTCTACAACTGGATTACAGTTTGTTATGGAAGAGTCAATATTAAAAACGAATATTTATGGTAATGAGGTATTTATGTATGTAAGCTCAATTGATATCCCAGCAATCGTAGATATTGATAATGATGGAGATTTAGACATTTTAGCTTTTGGTGTTGGTGGTTCTTCTGTTGAGTATCAAAGAAACATGAGTATTGAAACGTATGGTGTTTGTGATTCTTTAGAATTTGTGACAGGTAATATCTGTTGGGGTTTATTTAAAGAATCTTCATCTACAAATTCAATTCTACTTAATGAACCTTGCCCAGGTCAGGTAGGAACGCCTTATATAGCTGTTCACGGAGATCAAAATCAAGATAGACATGCTGGCTCAACTGTTTTAGCTTTAGATATGAACGCAAATGGTGTAATGGATTTAGTTTTAGGAGATATTTCTTATAATTCACTAACCCTTTTAATGAATAGCGGAACGGCTCCTAACCAAAATTCAGCAATGATAAGTCAAGATAATGCATTTCCTTCTAATACAACTTCAGTAAATCAACCTGTGTTCCCTGCTGGGTATCATGTGGATGTAAATAATGATGGTAAAAGAGATCTAGTCGTTTCACCTGCCTCAACTATTGGGTCTGAAAATGAAAAAAGTGTGATGTATTATTCAAATTCTGGCGCTGATAACGCTCCTGTTTTTAATTATGAACAAAATGATTTTTTACAAGCGAACATGATAGATTTTGGGTCAGGTAGTTACCCCGTGTTTTTTGACCATAATGGAGATGGATTAAAAGATATTATAGTATCTATTCAAGGAAAGTATGATTCAAGTTCTGGAAATCAAACTTCAAAAATGGCATATTATGAAAACACAGGAACACTTTCTACTCCTGAATATACTTTTATATCTGATGATTATCAAAACATTTCTCAATTAGGGATTAGTACAGGATTAAACTTTTATCCAACTTTTGGAGATTTAGATGGAGATGGAGATGAAGATATGATTCTGGGAGAATATTCAGGTTATAATTATTTATTTTTCAATACAGGAGGTTCAGGAAATAATGCCATCTTTAATACTTATACAATTCTAGAAGAATCTGATGGTACTTTAATTATTGATGGTGTATATCCAATCCCTCAACTTGTAGATATTGATAGAGATGGTGACATGGACTTAATTTTAGGTAAACGTAATGGTAAATTAAACTTCTATAAAAATATTGGAACTTCAACTACTTATGAATTCAAACTCTATTCTAATTTTTTAGGCGAAGTAAATGTTACAGAAACTGGGTTTGTAGAAGGTAGAGCAGTGCCTGTTTTTATTGATATTGATAATGAATATCATTTAATAGTTGGATCTAAAGAAGGAGATTTATATTATTATAATGATATAGAGAATAACTTAGAATTAAGTTTTAATTTAGTAAGTGTACATATTGATAATATTAACATTGGTAGTCAATCCGCTCCAGCTATTGCCTCTATTTCAAACGATAATAAATTAGTTATGTTATTAGGTAATAAAAGAGGAGGTTTAGGACTTTACAAATCAGCAATTATTTCAGATGTTAGCTTGCAGGAAATGAGATTAAATTTTTCAATATATCCAAACCCATCAAACGGTAATTTTATTATAAAGTCAGATATGAGTCATTTAAACTCTGAAATTAAAGTTACCGATTTTTATGGTAAATTAATATTTAAAGATAAAATAATGTCAAATCAAAAAGAGATAAATCTTTCCAGTTTAAGTTCTGGTATATATTTGGTAACTTTAACACAAAAAGGGATTAGTACTACTAAAAAAATAATTTTTGAATAACTATGAGTTCAATTACAAAACTGTTAAACATTGAGTATCCTATCATTATGGCACCTATGTTTTTAGTATCAAATACAAAAATGGTAATAGAGGCATGTAATAATGGTATTGCTGGTTCAATTCCTGCACTTAACTTTAGAACTGATATTGAATTCAGAGCCGCGATTAAAGAAATGAAAGCCAATTGTAAAGGGCCAATAGGAATTAATTTAATCGTAAATAAATCAAATCCAAAAGTTCATCAACAATTAAAAACTAGTGTAGAATTAGGTGTAGATTTCATTTTAACTTCTTTAGGTTCTCCAAAAGAAGTTATTGAAGCTTGTAAACCTAAAGGCATTAAAGTATTGTGTGATGTAACTGACTTGAAATTTGCTAAAAAAGTTGAATCCCTTGGTGCAGATGCAATAGTAGCAGTAAACAATAGAGCAGGTGGTCATAAAGGAAATATGAGTCCTGAAGTGTTAATTCCTTTATTAGTATCCAATTGTTCTATCCCAGTGATTTCAGCAGGCGGAGTGGGAAATAAACAAGAGTTAGATGAAATGTTAGCGTTAGGCGCAAGTGGTGTTTCTGTTGGGAGTATTTTTATTGCAAGTGAAGAATCTACAGTTTCAAATGAATATAAAACTGCATGTGTTGAATATGGCGCTAAAGACATAGTGATGAGTACTAAAATTTCGGGTACACCTTGTACAGTAATTAATACGCCTTATGTTTCTAAAATAGGGACTGATCAAAGTTGGCTAGAAAGAGTATTAAGTAAAAATAAGAAATTAAAAAAGTGGGTTAAAATGTTTATGTTTGTTAAAGGTATGAAGTCTGTTGAAAAGGCAGCTCTTGGAGCAACTTATAAAACAGTTTGGGTAGCAGGGACAACAATTGAACATACAAAAAAAATCCAACCACTTAAAGCAATAATTGATAGTTTAATTAGATAAATAATTTGCTTTATAATGATATTTTTGCTATATTTGAATTAGTAATAATGAAATTAAAATACAAAATTATGAAAATGACATTTTTAAATTTAAGAAAATTAGGATTAGTATTAGTAGCTGCGTCAACAATGGCTGTAGTATCATGTGGACCTTCTGCTGAAGAAGCTGAGGGAACTGAAGTGATTACTGAACAAATTGATATGTTTGCTGAAGAAGTAGTAGCTGAAGAAGTAGCTGAAGAAGTAACTGAAGAAACTATTGAAGAATCAGCAGATGCAGTAGTTGAAGAAGTTCATGAGCATGTTGAAGGAGACGGACACGAGCACTAGAAAAATATTATGATGTAATACATTGAAATATTAAAACCCTTTTCATTAATGAAAAGGGTTTTTTTATGCAAAAAATTATGTATTTTTGAGATTAGATGAAGGGTAAACGTATAGTTAAAGATAAAAACATTAAAGGTATATTTTCTAATATTGAAAATTGGAAAATAAACCGTAGAAAATTTGTCAAAACGTTAACTATAACTACTGTTTTAAGTCAAATTTCTGCAGTTAGTTCTTGTGTTAATACAAACACAAAAGTTTATCAAGCAAACCTGTACTTAACAGCTTTACAGTCTGAAATTATTCAAAAAATTCAAGACGTACTATTTCCTAATGATGGAAATGGACCTTCAACTGAAAGTATTAACGCTTATTCTCATATACTTTGGGTATTGTCTGACGAAAGAAAAGATAAAGCATCTATAGATTATATAAAAAAGGGAATGGATTGGGTAGAGGAGACTTCACAAGAGAATTATGGTAGAACTTTTTCTGATTTATCTCAAATAGAAATTGAAGAATTAGTTGCTTTTATGGCTGATAAAAATTGGGGAGCAAGTTGGTTATCTATGATACTAACGTTCATTTTTGAAGCTTTATCTATGGACCCAATTTATGGAGTCAACACAAATGAGGTCGGATGGAAATGGTTAGGGCATCAATCTGGAAACCCTAGACCAAATAAAGATAATTCATACACTAATATTTTTGAAACGATATATGCAAACTAAAAAATATGATTTTTGTGTAATTGGTAGTGGTGCTGGTGCAGGACCAATAATATATGAAATGGCAAAAGCTGGTTTTAGCGTATTAGTACTTGAAAAAGGACCATGGATTAAAACAGAAGACTTTTCAAAAGATGAATTAGTATCTTGTAGACGTGATGTGTACACACCTAATAAAGTTGATGAGTTTCATATTATTGAAAGTAAAACAAATGATGGAGAGTGGAAACCATTAGCCACAAGAGATACAAATAAAAATTATTGGAATGGAAGCTGTGTTGGTGGTTCGTCTAATTTTATGAGTGCTTATTTCCACAGGTTAAAACCAAATGATTTTAGATTATTGTCAAAATACGGCCCTATTGAAGGTGCTAATGTTGTTGATTGGCCTATTTCTTATAATGAATTAGAACCTTATTATACAAAAGTAGAGTCTGTGATTGGTGTTTCAGGAGATGTTAGAATACACTCAACCTTGGAACCAAGATCAACACCTAACTATCCTTACCCTCCATTGAAAACAAATATAGTTTCTGACTGGATTGACAAAGCAGGACTTGAAGAAGGATATACTATGGTAAATGGTGCTAGGGGTATTTTATCAAAACCTAAAGACAAGCGTTCTGCATGTTATTATTCTAATTTTTGTGGTAGTTATGGTTGTTCGTCAAATGCAAAAGGAAGTAGCCGGGCTGCTTTATTAGATGATGCCTTAAAATATGATTGTACAATTATTCCAAATGCAAAAGTATTTCATTTAGAAACTGATGGTCACAATAAAATAATAAAAGCAAATTATCATTTAAATGGTGAAAAACATTTTATTGAAGCAAACACTTTTATTGTAGCTTGTCAAGCAATAGAAACAGTAAGGTTATTATTGAATAGTAAAAACATTGACACACCTAAAGGTTTAGGAAACGAGTACAATCAGGTTGGTAAAAACCTTATATTTTCGGCTGGTGGTATTGGTGGAGGAAATCTATATTTTGATGATTTTTCTAGTAAAGACGTAGCGAAAATAAAAGAACCAGGTGTTTTTGTGAATAGAGCAATACAAGAATGGTATGAGATCAAAGATGAAGAAACCAACAGTGAAATAAAAGGAGGAACCATTGATTTTTTATTTGAACATACTAACGCATTACCAAAATTAGCTAGACAAAAATGGGATGGTTCACGTTTAGTTTATGGAACAGAATTGAAAAATAATATAAAAAAGTATTTTACTAAGCAACGAAAAATTAAATTTGAAATCTTCAATGATTGGTTACCAACTGATAATTGTTATGTTGAATTAGACACTAAGGAAGTAGATAAATGGGGTGATTTAGTAGCTAAAGTAAGAGTAGGTTATCACCCGCATGACATCAAAGTCGCAAAAATACTAGCTTCTAAAGGAGAGAGAATCCTTGAGAAAATTGGAGCCAAAAATATATCAACTGGTATTAGTGGTGAACCTTCACCTAATTTAGTGGTTGGTGGATGTAGGTTTGGAGTTAACCCTAAAACATCTGTCTTAGATAAAAACTGTAAAGTACACTCAATTCATAATTTATATGTAACAGACGGCAGTTTTATGCCTACTGGTGGATCTGTTCCTCATACTTGGACTATTTATGCCAATTCATTCCGTATCGCAAATTATTTATTAAGTGTTAATTTTTAGTTATACTGCTTTATCAAAACTTAACTTATTGTTAAACTTTTATATATTCGCGGACTAAATAAAAACCATGAAAAGAATAATCATATTATTAGCCATAAACTTTTTAGCTTTTGGTATGCAGGCGCAAGAAAAGACTCCTAAATTATGGAAATATAAAGCGGTTACTGCTTTATCTGGTACACATGCATCTTTCAAAAACTGGAATGCAGGTGGGCAAAATACAATGTCGTGGATTGCGTTATTTGATGCTGAAGCAAATTATAAGAAAAATAAATTATCTTGGGATAATGGTATACACTTAGGATATGGTCAAAACAGAGTTGTGAGAAATCCTTGGTCTAAAACAGATGATGTAATTAATATCTATTCAAAAATAGGTTATAAAATGACTAAAAAATTGAATGGCGCTTTATTAGTAGATTTTAAATCACAATTTGATTTAGGGTATGATGCTGATGGTGTGTTTTCTTCTAAATTTATGGCACCTGGTTATTTAACTGCTGCTTTAGGAATAGAATATAAGCCTAATGATAAATTTCAAGTATTAGTTTCACCGTTAGCATCAAAATTTACATTTGTAAATGATTTTACTTTAGCTAATGCAGGTATGTTTGGTATTAATACTGAAACTGATTTAAATACTGCTGGTAATTTTGGATTTAGAAAAGAAATGGGAGCTTTTGTTAAATTCTTATATTCTAATAAAGTAATGGAAAACGTAATGTTTAAAGGTAAATTAGAATTATTCTCTAATTACTTAAACAACTTTGGAAGAATTGATGTGAATTTAGAAACTTTATTCAGTTTCAAAATTAACAAATGGTTATCTGCTTCATGGGCATTAAACCTATTGTATGATGATGATATTGATATTAAAGTAATTAATTCTGATAATACAATTTCGATTAAACCAACTACTCAAATCAAAAATGTATTAAGCATGGGGATTACTTATAATTTTCTTTAAACAGTAATTAAGTAGTTTTAAAATTATTAAAACGTGTTAACTTTTGTTAGCACGTTTTTTTTTGTTAAGCTTTTCAATTCAGTACTATTTCAAAATAATAATATTGATATATTCTTAAGTTCCACATACCACACGAACTATCTAATGTAAGTTATCATTAAGAAATAAACAATTCCTTTTCTAATTCAGTTGGTAAAAGACAAAAGCCATTTTGAATTTTATGTCTTCTATTGGCTATGAATGAATAGACAGTATCTCTTATGAATTTTGGAATTATAAGAAATACCTTTAAAAGTGGGTAAGGAAATTTAAGCTCAGAAGTAATACGTAAACCAGCCGTTGATTTGTGATACACTTTGTCATTTTTAAGGAAATATAAAGTATCTAATTTAATTTCAATTCCTTTTTTATTCAAGGTCTGTTTCGCTAAGTCAGACTGTAGCGTAGCGAAATAGATCGCATTGTGCTTTCTATGTTTTAAAACAAACTGAACAGACGAATTACAAAGACCACAGTCTCCGTCATAAAAAAGAATTATATTTTTAGCTACATCTATTTCCACACTACAAAAATAGTCAAATTAGTAACTTGAAAACGATAAACGATTAAATAGTCGGGGAATTGGAATTTTATTATTTGGTTATAACATTTTGGTAACAATGACATCACGATAGATAATGGACACTAACACCAACAATTAAACTTAAAGATTGCTAAAAAATAGAATATGCTTAAATCTTAGATTTTCTCAATTCAAAATTTTCTCCTAAATATACTTTTCTAACCATTTCATCAGCTGCTAACTCTTCAGCCGTTCCTTGTTTCAAAATTCTACCTCCAAACAATAAATAAGTTCTATCTGTTATGGCTAATGTTTCTTGTACATTATGATCCGTAATTAGAACACCTATATTCTTTCTTTTTAACTCGGCAACAATGTTTTGAATATCTTCTACTGCAATAGGATCAACACCAGCAAATGGCTCATCTAACAGAATGAATTTTGGTTCAGTAGCTAATGCTCTTGCAATCTCAGTTCTTCTACGTTCACCACCAGATAAACTTTGTCCTAAGTTAGTACGGACATGATTTAAGCCAAATTCAGAAATTAGTTCTTCTAGTTTTGCTTCACGTTCAGCTTTCGTTTTATCAGTCAATTCCAAAACAGCCATAATGTTGTCTTCAATAGACATTTTTCTGAATACAGAATTTTCTTGAGGCAAATAACCAAGTCCTAATTGAGCACGTTTATACATAGCTAAATTAGTGATGTCTTTACCGTCTAAAAATACTTGACCAGAATTTGGACTTACTAAACCAACAATCATATAAAACGAAGTAGTTTTACCTGCACCGTTAGGCCCTAATAAACCAACTATTTCTCCTTGATTAACTTCAATAGAAACACCTTTAACAACCTTACGTCCTTTGTATGATTTTTGTATATTATTTGTTCTTAATTTCATAATTAAAAATTTCTTGTAAACATGAATTTTACCCCAAAGTTAGAATTTTCTTCAGAGTCTAAGTAAGTTAAACGCCAAATTGCATCAATACGTATATATTTAAAAATATTTTCTATTCCAATATTTATTTCAGCGTATGGTTTTGTATAAGATAATTTTTTGGTAATAGTAGGCAAGTTCATTTTTTCAATATGCTTTGAATTAAAATCTCCAACAATACCTTTTAAACTATAAACAGTTCTTAATTTTAATTTCCTAACCAGCGGTATTCTATCAAAAATAACACCTTGTAATCTATGTTCAAAATTTACACCCATCCAAGTATCGCTCACAAATTCAAAATAATTCATTAGGTTAAATGCATCTCTTTGTAAATAAAAAGATTGATTACCTTTATGTACATTTAAAAAAGGATAGGGTAGTTTTCCGTATATTTTACCTGCATACAGGTTATAACGTAATTGACCCCAAAAACCTAATCTAATATTGTGGTCAATATATAGATCGAATCTATTAAATTCATATTGACTATTTAAAACATTACTTAATCCTAATGTATGTTTAAAGCTAATGATTGGGAATAACGACCCCAATGACTTTCTACTAAAGTTACCTGAAATAAACCTTTCTTCTTTCGTGTAAATTAATTGAGTAACAATTTCAAAAGAATTAATTTCGTTTATACCTATAGTATCACCGTTAGTATTAGTATAGTTATAAACTGTTGAACCTAAAGGAATGTATTTTTTTAATTCAACAGCGTTAAATGTTCTTAAATCTATTTTGTAATCTTTTTCAAATGAAATAGAGGCTTTATTGATCATAGTTAAATGCTCTAAAGGACCGTTAGATAATAAAGATACTAAAGAGCTTGATTTAGCAGCTAGACTCTCTGAAATTCCTAATTGAATAATTCTTTTATTATAAGAGAAATTCAACATTTCTCTAGGGGAATTATTTAACCTCACACGGTATAATATTCCATATTTAAACGCTTTATCTTTTAAACCATAGATACCAAATACGTTTATTTCATGCTTTTTACTAAATTTATTAGACGTTCTCAAGTCAAGTCTAAATCTGTGGCCTTCCACACTATTTTTATTGTATATTGAATATATATTACCAACCTCAAGTTTATTAGTTTTTCTAAAGCCAGTAAATACAATGTAGGATAGATTATTATAAAACTCAAATAGTTTATTTTGACTTAAAGAATCAGTCATATTTATAATACCCGACTCTTCATTAGATAATATTATTTGTCTATTTGTTTCCCAATAGCCATTAGACCTTTGATTAGAACTGTCAGCAATGACAAAGTTTTGTAAATAAAATTGTGACTTTTTTGGTTTGTTAAGTACTATATTCTTTCTCTTAGATGACTTTCTAACATTAAGCCCCATTAGTTTATGTTCCTTTGAATCATTAAAATAATTTAATTCAGCAAATATTTTTTCATCTGTTAACATCCAAATAGTAGAGTCAATTAAACTATAATTTTGTTCAACTTCAAAAGAAGACACATAATTTAAATTGACATTGTCTGGGATTTTAGCGATCACTTTTTTCACCGCATAACTATCAGTGGTAATCCAAATATCACCTATCAAAGCATTTTCACCTTTTCGTCTAGGTGTATATATTAAATGAAAGCATGCTTGATTGTCAATTGTATCTCGCCCAGTATAATAATAGATATAAGTTGAACGACCAGTATTTGCAATAGGACTTAAAAAGTTTTTATTAAAAAGTCTAATAAAATGATCATAAGTATTAATTTTTTGGTTAATACTACCTGTGTATTCTGTTAAGTTTAAATTTTGAAGACCTGTAATTCTTGAAGCAACAATTATTTCTTTTTTTTGAGTAGGATTACTTTTATAATAATAATTCGAAACAGATTCACTTAATAAAACGGGGAGATATTTATTTCCATTCAAAGTGTCTGCATAATCTCCAATAAAAGCAAACTGCTTAATGAGTTTATTGTCTTGAAAACTTGTATCTAAGTTTGCTAAGTCAACTTGAATTTTACTATAAATTTCACTTTCATAAGCAACCAATTGTTTTGAATCATTTTGCTTTCTATGGTAATTAACTTCCTTTAAAATTCTAAAAGCTGGATTCTTCTTAGTAGCAAGTACTTCAACAACGTCAAGTTGAGTTGATGAGATAAGTTTGATACGTAATTCACCTGTTTGTATAGTTGATACGGCAACTGTTTTGTAACCAACGTAAGAGAATTGTATTGAATCTGTTGCCTTTTTAATTTTAAGAATAAATTCCCCATTGAAATTTGTAATTACACCAGTAGTTGTTGATTTATGAAAAACTTTAACAAACGGCATAGGTTCACTTGTTAAAGAGTCAATAACAATTCCTGTAATAGTAGTTTGAGTAAATGAAACCTGAGATAAAAAGATAAAAAAAAGAATATAAATTAATCTCATATTTAATTATTTAAGTTCCTCTTTTCGCTTTTTTCTTTCTATTCTTTTCGCGATTAAAATACCAAACTCATACAATATCATAATTGGTATTGTAACAACAATTTGGGTGAAAATATCTGGTGGAGTGATGACTGCTGCTAAAATTAAAACACCAATAAATGAATGTTTTCTATATTTCTTAAGAAAGGTAGTGGTAACTAATCCAATCTTTGACAGAATTAGAATTAAAACAGGCAAGAGGTATAAAATCCCTGTTAATAGAATTGTAGAAACAATGGTTGAAATAAAATCACTAATAATTAAATGATTAATGACATCATTTGCAATTTTGAAATTCCCTAAAAAATTAACAGTTAATGGCGCAATAATAAAGTAGCCAAATATAATTCCTAAAAAAAACAAAATAGATATAAACCAAGTGATTCCTTTAACTGATTTTAATTCAGTTTCCTTTAACCCTGGCTTTATGAACCCCCAAAACTGATGAAATATAAAAGGAAAGCCGATTATAAAACCACCAATGATTGACATTTTTATGGATGTACCAAACTGTCCTGCTAAAGCTGTGTTTTGAAAATCTACTTGAACATCTTCAAAACAAATACCAAAAGTTTCGCACGACCATTTAAAAGTAGGGAAGTTAGCATCCTTTAAACGTAAAAAAATATTGTAAACGATTTCTTCTCTGAAAATAAAAACAACGAATGCAATTACAACAACAACAATTACTGATTTTACTAAACGCCATCTTAATTCTTCAAGATGACCTAAAAAAGGCATGTTTTCGTTTTCTTCCATTGTTTTTTATAGTGATTACAAAAATATGATTTATTTTGTAGGAAACTTGATATTATTTGAACTTGTTATCGAATAATGAATTTTATTTTTTGCTTTTTTTAACTTTTTCAATATTATAGGTTGCTGATCAGAATCAATTAACCATTTATTTGCATAGTTCGTTAATTCATTTAAATATAAGTCTAATCGTTTTTTTGCCAAATAAGTAGTGTAAAAATCAATTTCATTTAATTGAGTATTTTTTGACTTAGCTTTTGTATAATGTTTCCCGAATTTTTCAGTAAATTGATAAGGCAACATAGCTTGTCTATAAGTTTTTACCTTTAAATCAATTTCCTTTTCTATTTTCACATGATAAGTATATAATGTTTTTACACTTTCGGTTTCTTTATTATAGTTAATAACTGTGGCTATTGAATCTCTAGTATAGTTGTGTGATTCACCTTTAATTATACCATAACCAATTGCTGATACGTTAAAAGGTTTATTTGACTGACCTAAAGCTGTAAACAATTCCCTTATTTGAATTGAATCTGAAATAGATAATTCACTTTCGTTTAATATTTCATTATATAACGTGTGTTTTGAATCTAATTCTGGATGAGTTATATTAATATGTACAAAAACTTCTTCTGATGTCTTTGAGAATAGTTTCTCACCAAAAGCTACAGTTGTAATGTTAAAACTTTCAGCTTTGCCATGAGGTTTAAAAGTAAAGTCCTGTTTTAGGTAATTAAAAGTTGATCCATCATTAAAAAGATAGTTTCCTTTTTTACTTTTTTCAAACGTTATAAACGAATTCCCGATATTCTTTTTCATTAGGTCTAATTGTGTTTCATATTTTGCTAACACTGTAAATGCCTTTTCTTTATCCGCTTTTAATTGTTTCAATAGCCTTTTTTGATTTTGAAGTTGAGTATTCAAGTGGACAAGTCTAGATTGTTCTTTGTTTTTATTTTTTACATCCTTAGTCATTTTACCTTTAACGTGACCAGTACCTGACTGATCAGAATATCCTAAGTTTTTCTTTTTAAATTTTGTCTTTTTTAATTTCGGTTTAGCAATAGGTGAGTATCTCATTTTATTTAATTTTTCTTCTGAATTTTTAATATGAAATAATGATTTTTGAACAGATGCTTCTGTGTCCGATATATGATAATCATAACCTCTTTTACCGTATATCATATCTTTTAATTCTGAAATATGAACATTTTCTAATTCATAAATCTGTCTCCAATATGTAGAACCATCTCCAAAAGTAGAATCAGGAGTTAGGTATCTATTTTCTGAATTCCCATATAAAACATATGAATTTCCACCTTTTTGAATAACTATGGTCGTTTGTCTTTCAGGATGATAGCCCCAAACATCTAAATGAACTTTTGTTTGTAGATTTTCAATTGTATTAATGTACTTGATTGGATTTCTTTTACAATACATAACTTGCTTTTTTGTAGCTTTATTAAGTTTTGTTTCCGTATCAAACCTAAAATAGGTTTTAGGGTCAGGAAGTGCTCTATTATACTTAGTTCTTAGTATACTTTCTAATTCAGAGTAATTGTCACCATCACCTGCACCAATTAGAAAATTTTGGTAATACCTTGTTTCACCACCTAATATTTCAAATATTTCTTTTGACCTGATATTGATATACTTCTCTTGTGCATAATAAATCGATCTTATTATTAAAAGCTGGTCATTTAATGAAAAACTTGAATTTTTGATGGCTGCAATTTTTTCATTTATACTTAAGTTAGGGGCATAATATTTTTGAATAGATGGTGACAATGCATAACTACCACTATCATTACTCAGATAACGAATTGCACTTTGAGGTGCTTTCTCCCTTACATAATTTTCAAAAACTTCTATTTTCGCTTTTAAATAGGTAAACTTACTCTTTGTAGACGCTCTAAACTGAAGCATCAATCCTAACTCCCATACTGTATAATGTGTTGCTATATCTGAAATAATTCCATTATTTTTTCGTGAAAACTCTGATTGATGTAAAATTAATTTAGATGAGTCTGTTACAATTTGTTTTTCAACATAAGGATAGTCAGCTAAAGTGTCATTTATATATGGAATTGAGTCTGTGAACTCGAATAAATGAAAAACTTGTGGATTGATGTTTTCAATTTTTCTTGTTAATTGATAAAAAAATGCTTTTTGTTTACCTGAAAAATCATTCCATTCGGTTTGAGCGAATGATGAGAGTGAAAATAATATTAAAATTATTGGAAATAACTTAGTCATAATTGTATATTGTCTTTGAATTAGACAAAAATACAAAAGTTATTCCGTAATTATTTTCACTTTAAAATTCAATATTAAGACTCAAATGTTAACTCATGATGAATAAATAAAATAGGATTGGATTTAATTAAGAGTCTAAATGAATGTAATTGAGCAAAGATAGAGATATTGACTTTTTAATGAACAGAAAAAATGGAAGGATTATTAATAATCACTATTCAACTTTATAAACAAAATTAGCCTAATAACTAGGTCGTATTTGTTCGTTTTTAAAATATATATGTTGTAATTTTGATATATATCAATAACATATTAAAGTCACACAATTTTGGAAAAATTTGATTTAGAACAAGAGCGAAAAGAGATTTTAAATGCTTATAAAGGCTTATTGAGAGCTAGTAAGGAATTTAGAAAAACAAAAGAAGATACGAAAATGATTCGTAAAGCTTTTGATATAGCTGTAGACGCTCATAAAAATGACAGGCGTAAATCTGGCGAACCATATATCTTTCATCCAATAGCTGTAGCAAGGATTTGTGCTGAAGAAATGGGACTAGGTACAACTAGTATTGTAGCCGCTCTTTTACATGATACTGTTGAAGATACACACATTACACTCCAGGATATCGAAGATAACTTTGGACTAAAAGTTCGTAAAATTATTGATGGATTAACTAAAATACCTGAAGTAATGGATGATAATGTGTCCTTACAAGCTGAGAATTTTAGAAAATTAATTCTTACAATTTCTGATGACTTAAGAGTTGCATTTATTAAAATTGCAGATAGATTGCATAATATGCGAACACTTGGTTCAGTTCGTAGGGATAAAAAACTGAAAACGTCTTACGAAACAGAATTTTTATACGCACCATTAGCACATAGACTAGGCTTTCACGCTATTAAACTTGAACTTGAAGACATTATATTTAAGTATAAAGAACCTGAGATTTATGCTGAAATAGAGAAGAAAATTGAAAAATCTAAAGAAGTAAGAAATAGATTTATTTCACAATTTACGCAACCCATTAAAACAGCTTTAGGAGAAGAAGGTTATAATTATAAAATAAAAGCACGTTATAAAAGTATACCTTCAATTTACAATAAAATTAAGAATAAAAATGTTGATTTTGATGAGATATACGATATTTTCGCCATCAGAATCATCATTGATGTGCCGTTAGAGGCAGAAAAGTCATCAAGCTGGAGAGTGTATAGCATGGTAACCGATTTTTACCAACCAAATCCTGATAGGTTAAGAGATTGGATTTCAATACCAAAAGCAAATGGGTATGAATCGCTTCATACTACTGTGATGAGTAATAATGGAAAATGGGTTGAAGTTCAAATAAGAACAACAAGAATGGATGATATCGCTGAAAAGGGGTATGCTGCACATTGGAAATATAAAGAGAATAATAACCAAAGGTCAAGTTTTGATAGATGGATTGGTGAAATCCGTGATTTGTTAGAAGATCCAGACACTAATGCAGAAGATTTCATAGATGAATTTAAAATGAATCTTTTTGCTGAAGAGATTTATGTTTTCACACCTAACGGAGATATCAAGGTACTACCTAAAAATGCAACTACTTTAGATTTTGCTTTCAGTATTCATTCTGATATTGGTTTAAGTTGTATAGGCGCAAAAGTTAATAGTAAGTTAATGCCTTTAAGTCATACTTTAAAAAGTGGTGATCAAGTAGAAGTTATAAGGTCATCTAGACAAAAGCCTAAGACTGAATGGTTAAAATATGTGGTTACAGCGAAAGCTAAACAGTATATTAAATCAAAATTAAAGGCTGAAGAAAATGAAATTGCTGCAGATGGTAAAGAAATTTTAGAACGTAAATTTAAGCAATTAAAAGTTAAATTCTGTGGTGAGAATGTAAGTGTAATCCAAAAGTTTTATAAAATTCACAAAACAACTGACCTGTATTATCAAGTTGCAAAAGGGAAATTAAACCTTTCAAAACTACGAGAGATAACTATAGCTAATAAGTATTTTGTACTTCCTAAAGCGGTAGAGCCAATACTTAACACTAAATCACTTAAAAATATAATTTCATGTGTTGACAATAAGAAGGATGTCATAATAATTGGTGAAGACTTTAAAGATTTAGAATACACGCTTGCTGCATGTTGTAGTCCAATTCCTGGAGATGATGTATTTGCGTTTATTACTAATTCAGATGGGATTAAAGTGCATAGAACTAATTGTCCAAATGCGACCCAAATGATGTCAAATTATGCCTATAGAGTTATTAAAGCAACTTGGCAAAGTCAAAAATTAAAAGAAGAGTTAACGCATTTAGTAATTAAGGGAATTGATGATATGGGGATTGTAAATAGTATTACAAATATCATATCCCACGAACATAATGTAAACATGAAAGCTATCTCATTCAAATCTGATGATGGTGTTTTTGAGGGTGATATTCGTCTATATGTATACGACACAGAACATTTGGATAAATTAATGGATAAATTCGAACAAATTGAAGGTGTAAAAAGTGTAGAGAGGGTGTAAAGTGAAAACATAAGGAAGAATATAATAAAAATAAGTGTAACTATTTTATCTTTTTTTAGTCTTATTAACAAGGTTTAAGTTATTAAAATAATTATGTCAGAAATATTAGAGATTAAGAATTTAAGTAAAAAATATGGTAGTTTTACTGCTGTTGATAATTTAAGTCTTAAAATAAATTCAGGTGAAGTGTTTGGAATCTTAGGTCCAAATGGATCTGGAAAAACAACTACACTTGGTATGTTATTAGGTGTAATAAATGAAACTTCTGGTTCTTATTCATGGTTTGGTAAAACAGATTTTGAAAATTGCAGGAAACAAATTGGGTCTATTTTAGAACATCCTATTTTTTATCCAGAATTAACTGCATATCGCAATCTAGAAATTGCTGCAATGATTAAAGGTTGTGATAAAAACAGGATTGATATTGTTTTAGAACGGGTAGGGTTGTTAAATAGAAAAATGTCTAACTTCAACACATATTCTCTTGGAATGAAACAAAGATTGGCCTTAGCTTCAGCCTTATTATCAAACCCAGATGTTTTAGTTTTAGATGAGCCTACTAATGGTTTAGATCCTGAAGGTATAAATTATATGCGTGAATTGATATTGTCAATTGCAGCAGAAGGTAAAACAATTATTATTTCAAGTCACTTATTAGATGAGATTCAAAAGATGTGCTCACATGTTGCGATTTTGAAAAATGGTAGGTTAATTAAGACAGGGAGTATTGCTTCAATTTTATCAGATAAAAAACATTTTGAAATTAATTCAGACACTGAAGGTTTTGAAGCTAAATTAGCAATACTACCCTTTATAACTTCTTTCACAAATGAATCAAGTTATTATTTAATTACATGTGATGAATCAATTAATTTAGAAGAGGTTAACAAAAAGTTTTTTGAAATCGACATCATATTGAATCACTTAATATTACATAAAGAATCTCTTGAAACTGAATTTTTAAATCTTGTACAATAATGAAAAAGTATCTACAAATAGAGTACATGAAAATAAAAGGAAACACATCATTTAAAGTGTTTACTTTATTATTTTTAATCTTAATGCCGATTATAATTATTGTCTTACCCAGTTACTTTAAAGATGGTATATTTGGTTTCGGAATGAATGATTCATATCCATTTATGCCTAGATCAGCATCTTCAACATGGTATTACACAACATATATAGCAAGTTGGTTTAGTTTTTATCTTTTGTCTTTCATTATTATCTTTCACATTACCAATGAATATGCTGCAAAAACAGTACGACAAAATATTATTGATGGCTATTCTAAACTAGATTATTTAAAATCGAAAATTGGAATGGTTGTATTTATGGCATCTACTGCTACGCTATACGTATTTATTATTGGATTAATTGCTGCTTTATATTTTCAAAATAATCAACCAGATACTTCAACTCAATTGGTAGATTTTGCAGACTTATTTGGAATTGTATCTTCTGATATGGCTATTGTAACTGAATTTGGTGGTATGTTTGATGGAATATTATTCATATTAGGGTATTTTATACAAGTTTTAGCATATTTCACTGTAGCTGTGTTAGTGAGTATGTTAGTTAGAAAAGGGGCTTTGGCTGTATTACTATTCTTTGGTATCTTTTTTATAAATATGATTTTGTCTGGTGTACTGAGTATGCAAGGATTTGAAAACATTATTGATTACTTACCTATGAATTCATTCTCAGCATTACTTCCAAATTTTGAATTTAAATTCTTGATTTTTGGTTTAGGTGAAATGGAAACGTTGTCATTAATTAATGCAGTTATATCTGTGGCATATATTGTATTCTTTATTTTCTTAACTAAGGTTATATTTTATAAGCGAGATGTAGTTTAACACTCATTTTTAAATTACCTTTGTATAAAATTATAACACATGAAATTAGCATTAGTAACAATTGGAATGTTAGCACTTGCTTTTGCAGGAATTGGAATAAAACTGTGGGCTAAAAAAAATGGAGAATTTTCTGGAACTTGTGCCAGTAATAATCCTGTTTTTAATGAAGAGGGAGAGCCTTGTAGTTTTTGTGGTGCAAGACCTGAAGAGAAATGTCAAAAAGAAGACGCTTAAATTAGAACGTAAAATTCTAATCAATACGTCCAATTTAAATTATGCTCAGTATAATAAATTGGACCTTAAACGCCTTACGAATTATTGAATTATACGAATTATAAACCTAGATTTCACTACGATTTCTAGGTTTGCTTTTTTACGGTATTTTACTTTTATTACAGTAATCAATTTCTATTATGTTATAAAATTGTAAACTTTACTCCTATTGTTTCTATATCTAAAACAAAAACATTAAATTTGTATCTAAAAATATAGATATGCAACAAGAAATTCCAAAAAAATTAATCGCAACTATCATTATGATAGTTTTATTAGTAATCGTAATGATAAAATCATCTGTAACAATCCAATCAGGTGAAGCAGGTGTGTTATTTGAAACATTTAATGGAGGTGTTAATACTGATGAGCCAAAAGGTGAAGGTTTTCATTTTATTGCCCCATGGAATAACGTAATGCTTTATAACGTAAAGCAACAAAAGGTATCAGAAAAAATGTCTGTATTATCTTCTAACGGATTAGAGATTACAGTAGATGTTACTTTACAATTCCAACCAATTGCTAAAGATTTACCATTATTGCACCAAGAAAAAGGTCAAAACTACATAGCTGATATTGTAATACCAGCTATTAGAGCAGCAACACGTAGTGTAATTGGAAGATATACTCCAGAAGAAATCTATTCTTCAAAAAGAGATGTAATTCAAGCTGAAATTGATCAAGAAACTAAGAAGTTAATTGAAAAACAATACGTTCAGGTTAATGAAGTATTAGTTAGAGATATAACTTTACCAACTACTATTAAAGGTGCAATTGAAAATAAATTAAAACAAGAGCAAGAATCTTTAGAGTATAAATTTAAATTAGAGAAGGAAACTAAGGAAGCACAACGAATTAAAATTGCAGCTGAAGGTAAAGCAGAAGCGAATAGAATTCTAAATGCATCTTTAACGTCAAACATTCTTAAAGAAAAAGGAATTGAAGCGACTTTAGAGTTAGCTAAATCGCCAGGTAGTAAAACTGTTATTATTGGTGGTTCAGATGGTTTACCATTAATTTTAGGAAATCAATAAATAGTATTCAATAACCCAAGACTTCTTTTGTTGTCTTGGGTTATTTATGCTTAACACATATTGAATCAATCAAAAAGTATTTGTAAAAGTAAGAGTGTAAGTGTACTCTATATTAAGCACTAGATAATTAGCGTTGAGCAAAGCGAAATATTATGAAAGTATCATACAATTGGATTAAAAATTACATCAAAACTGACACGATAGCTAACGGGTTAACTCCTGAACAAATGTCGGTAATACTAACTGACACAGGTTTAGAAGTTGAAGGACTTGAAAAAGTGGAAACTATTAAAGGTGGATTAGAAGGTGTTGTAATTGGAGAAGTTTTAACGAAAGAAAAACATCCAGATGCTGACAAATTAAATATTACTACAGTTAATATTGGTGCAGCTGAAAATTTACAAATTGTATGTGGTGCGCCAAATGTTGAAGTAGGGCAAAAGGTAGTTGTTGTAACTGTTGGTTCTACTTTATTTCCTTTAACAGGTGAATCATTTAAAATTAAAAAATCTAAAATCAGAGGTATCGAATCATTTGGAATGATTTGCGCTGAAGATGAATTAGGCTTAGGTCAATCTCATGATGGAATTATGGTTTTAGATGCTGATGCTATTGTTGGAACTAAAGCCAAATCATTTTTCAATATTGAAGATGATTATTTAATCGAAATCGGTTTAACGCCAAATAGAGCTGATGCCATGGGACACATTGGTGTTGCTAAAGATTTAAAAGCCTATTTAAATTATCATAATAATGCTAATCTAACATTAGATATCCCAGCAGTTAAAACTGTAGCGTTAGATGGTAAATTTAAAATTAATATCGAAAACAGTGAATCTTGTCCAAGATATGCTGCTGCGGTATTAAAGAATATTAAAATTGAACCATCTCCGGATTGGTTACAAAATAAATTAAGAATTATTGGATTAAGCCCAATCAATAATGTAGTTGATATTACTAATTTCGTGATGCACGAAACTGGTAATCCATTACATGCTTTTGATTTAAAAGTAGTAGGGAATGAAATTAATGTACGTACACCTAAAGCTGATGAGAAATTAAAGACTTTAGATGGTGTTGAGCGTAAATTATTTAAAGATGATTTATTAATTTGTAATGCAACCGAACCTATGTGTATTGCAGGTGTGTTTGGTGGTGAAACATCAGGTGTGTCAGAAAATACAACTGAAATTTTATTAGAAGCTGCTTACTTTAATCCAGTTGTGGTTAGAAAATCAGCTAAACGTCATGCTTTAAATACAGATTCTTCTTTTAGATTTGAAAGAGGTGTAGATGCTAACACTGTAATTTACGCTATGCAACGTGCAATCGATTTATTGATTGAATTCGCTGGTGCAGAATTAGTAGAAGCGCAAGACAATACGTCTGATGAATTAGACGCGATTGCTAAAGGATTTAAAGTTGAGTTTTCAATGAACAGATGTCGTCAATTAATTGGGACTGACATTTCAAATGAAGACATTACTAAAATATTAAATGAATTAGATATTACAATTGCATCAAACACTGATGGAAACTGTGTGGTTGATGTACCTGCTTTTAGAGTAGACGTTCAACGTGAAGCAGATGTAGTTGAAGAAGTATTAAGAATTTTTGGATTTAACAATGTGCCTTTACCGGCTAAATTAAATTCATCAATTTCAATGCAATCTAAACCTAATACAGATAAATTATACAACATTACAGCTGACTTTTTAGTGGATAATGGCTATAGTGAAATAATGAATAACTCATTAACATCATCTAAGTTTGTAGAAAAATCTGGTTCTAAAGTTTTAGACGCTAAACAAAACGTAGAGTTATTGAATCCATTAAGTAATGAATTAGACGTGATGCGTCAATCTTTGTTATTTGGTGGGTTACAATCTATTGAACACAATCAAAATAGACAACATCCAAATTTAAGATTATTTGAATTTGGTAAAGAATATATTAAAACGGATAACGGTTATTTTGAAACTCAAAAAATCGGTATTTGGTTAAACGGTTTAAAAGAAAGCGAAAATTGGACTGAAAGTTCAACTAAAGTTAGCTTTTATTCAATTAAAGGAATTACAGAAGGAATTTTAAAGAAATTAGGAATCTGGAAAAACTTTCAAACCTCTGAATTAAAATCTGATTTATTTGAAGACGGTTATAAAATAACAATTGCTAAAAAAGTTGTTGCTGAACTAGGGTGGGTTAAGCCTTCAATTTTAAAACAATTTGGAATTAAAACGCAAGTGTTTTATGCCGACATGAATTGGGATAATATAATCGCCTTATCAGTAATGAATACAGTTAAGTTTTCTGCTTTACCAAAAACTCAATTTATGCGTAGAGATTTCTCTCTATTATTAGATGAGAAAGTAACGTTTGCAGATATTCATCAAATTGCTTCAAAAGCGGACCGTAAAATTTTAAAGAATATTGGTTTGTTTGATGTGTATGAAGGAAAGAACCTTGAAAAAGGTAAAAAGTCTTATGCGATTAACTTAACTTTTCAAGACAACGAAAAAACATTGCAAGATAAAGCAGTTGAAAAAGTAATGTCTAAAATTAGACAAGGTTTAGAAACTGATTTAGGAGCGATATTAAGATAGAATCAATCATGAACAACACTTATCTCACAAAAAGGAATTTCGCCTTATATACACTGTTAGGTTTATTAATGATGTCATGTATTCAAGAACCAGTTCAAAATGGATTAGGTGGCTATGTGAGTGATGAAGACTATCAAGCACAATTTGTAGACAATGACGTTGATACAAAAATTGAAGACAGTATTGAAGTAGATACTGTTCAGGTAGATATTTAAGTTACTTTAATTTACAACTAAGCATAAAATTAACAGTATTAAAAACAATAAAGCCTTGTCACAATTAAGTGACAAGGCTTTATTTTTTATTAGAATTTACTAATTACTTAGTAAATAACATTTCTCTTAATTTTGGCAATGGCCACATTTCGTCATCCACTTGTAATTCAAGTCTATCAGCATGGTATCTAATTTCATCAAAGAAAGATTTTACTTTATCACAGTATGCAAAAGCTTTTTCTCTATTGTCAGTAATTATGTTTGCTTCTTTACGAGCTTCAACCATTTCATTAACTAAATCATTTAATGCGTTAACGTGTTTAGAAATAGATCTCACAATTATCATTTGTGTTTTAGCTAATTCTTTACCTTCTTCAGCACCCATGATATCCATTAAACCTTGAATATTTTGAATCACTTTGTTTTGGTATTCAATTGTTGCTGGAATAATGTGATTCTTTGCTAAATCACCCATAATTCTAGCTTCAATTTGAATTTTCATTACATAGTTTTCTAATTCAATTTCATGTCTAGCTTCTAATTCAACAGGCGTTAAAATCCCCATTTTATCAAATAAGTCAACTGTTTTCTTTTCAGCCCAAACATCTAATGCTCTTGGTGTGTCTTTTAAGTTAGACAATCCTCTTTTTTCAGCCTCTACAACCCATTCATCACCATAACCGTTTCCTTCAAATCTAATTTTTTTAGATCTAATAATTAACGCTTGTAGTTCTTTTAGAATTGCTTCATCTTTTTTATCACCTTTTTCAATTCTAGTATCAACACTAATTTTAAAGTTAGCTAATTGATCAGCAACAATTGTGTTTAAAACCATCATTGGATGACCACAATTTGCAGTTGAACCAACAGCTCTAAATTCAAATTTATTTCCTGTAAATGCAAAAGGAGATGTTCTGTTTCTATCTGTATTATCTAAAAGTAATTCAGGAATCTTCCCGATATTTAATTTTAATTCAGTTTTAGATTCAGGTGTCATTTTTCCATTCTGGATATTAGCTTCTAAATTATCTAACATTTCAGTTAATTGAGAACCAATAAAAACAGATATAATTGCTGGAGGTGCTTCATTAGCACCTAATCTATGATCATTTCCTGCAGATGCAATAGACGCTCTTAAGATATCAGCATTATCGTGAATAGCTACAATAGTATTAACTAAGAACGTTAAAAATTGTAAGTTTGATTTAGGATTTTTACCAGGTTGTAATAAGTTAACACCAGTATTAGTACTTAAACTCCAGTTGTTATGTTTACCAGAACCGTTTAATCCTGCAAATGGTTTTTCGTGTAATAATACTCTAAAATTATGCTTTCTTGCTACTTTTTCCATCACATCCATTAATAATAGATTGTGATCGTTAGCTATATTTACTTCTTCAAACATTGGTGCACACTCAAACTGATTTGGTGCCACTTCATTATGTCTAGTTGTAACAGGTATTCCTAATAAATGAGATTCGTATTCAAATTCTCGCATAAAAGCAGTTGCTCTTGCTGGAATAGAACCAAAGTAATGATCATCTAATTGTTGACCTTTTGCAGGGGCATGCCCAAAAACAGCTCTACCAGTTAATTGAATATCTGGTCTTGCGTTATACAAAGCAGAATCTACTAAAAAGTATTCTTGCTCCCAACCTAAAGTAGTACCAACTTTAGTTACGTTTTTATCAAAATATTGACAAACTTCTAAAGCAGCATCTTCAACTTTAGTTAAAGCTTTTAATAATGGCATTTTGTGATCTAACGATTCACCAGTATAAGCAATAAATATTGTAGGAATACATAATGTTTTTCCCATTACAAATGCTGGAGAAGAAGGATCCCAAGCAGTATAACCTCTTGCTTCGAATGTGTTTCTGATTCCACCATTTGGAAAAGAAGACGCATCTGGTTCTTGTTGAACTAATAAATCACCTTCAAATCTTTCAATAGCTTCACCTGGTCCGATTGGTTTGAAAAAACCATCATGCTTTTCAGCAGTTGTACCTGTTAAAGGTTGAAACCAGTGTGTATAATGAGTAGCGCCTTTAGTCATAGCCCAATCTTTCATAGATGTAGCTACTTGGTCAGCGATTTCTCTACTAACTGAAGTACCATTTTGAATGGCCGATTTTACACTTTTATATGCCGCTTCCGAAAGGAACTCACGCATTAATCTAATGTGAAATGTATTTCTACCAAAATAATCAGAAACTCTTTCTCCAGTTTCTTCCATTTCCATAGGTTTTCTATGAAGCACGTCATCCAAAGCATTTAATCTTAATCTAGCCATTATAAGTAATTTTATTAATTTTTTACAAATGTAATGATTTTTTAGGGGGTGTTTGGTGAATTTTATGTTTTTTTAAAATTTATATTCAATAAATAAGGGGGTGACTTATTGGTTTTGTCATTTTTATAGCCACATGTGTTGATTTTTCACGGTATTTAAAATTAATAAACATAATTATTAATGCAGATGATTTAGTAATCAAAGTAAATCATTTATTTATCCGTTACTTATCTGATGAATTATTTTGTAAATTTGGAAATATGAAAATGCTATACCTTATTTTTATCTTAACGACAATACTGTCTTGCAATAAAGATCAAATTCAATATACTGTAAAAGGTATTGTAAAGAATAAAGTCACTAACTCAAGTGTAAATCAAGCTAAATTATCTTTTTATCAAACAGAAATTAATGGAAATGCACTAAACCCAAATTTTGTATATATAGGTTCAGCTTCTACAAATTCCAGTGGTGAATATTCTATTTCTTTTGACCGTAAAAACATTGATAAGTTTAAAATTAGAATTGAACAGTCGGAGTTTTATGAAAATGAAACAGTTTACAGTTCTGCTGTCCTATCTTCTGAGAATGATAATACCTTTAATTATGAGTTAGAATCAAAGTCTTGGATTGAAGTTCGACTAAAAAATAACTTTGTTCAAAACAATGAGCAATTAAACTTTCATAAGTACAATGTAAAAGAGGGGTGTGAAGACTGTTGCACAAGTGGAAATCTAGCTGTACCTTATACAATTCCAGATACTACATTTGTTTGTGCTGTTGTTGGTGACGTGTATTTTCAATATACGTATGGAGAAACAACTGCTAACACTTCAATTACTGATTCTGTTCTATGTACTCAATTTGATACCACTTCAATTTTTATTCAATATTAAGTAAATGGTTTATTTTATGTAAAATTATAGACTATATATATAGGTATAATTAATAATTGGTGTGAAAAGCTCTGCAATTGACAGTTTAATAAAACAATTTATTATTTTTGTAGGACATTAACTAAAATTATAAAACTTTGAAACCATCAATCTTAAAAGGAACAAGAGATTTTTTGCCTAATACAATGGCAAAACGTAATTATATTTTCTCTACTATTAAAACTGTATTCGAAAAATATGGTTTTGCTCCAATTCAAACACCAACCGTAGAAAAAACGGAAACGTTAATGGGTAAGTATGGTGAAGAAGGTGATAGATTAATATTTAGAGTCTTAAATTCAGGTGACAAATTAGGGAAAGCTGATACTGAAGCTTTACAACAAAAAAACTTAGCACGTTATGCTAATTCTATATCTGACAAAGCATTACGTTATGATTTAACTGTACCTTTTGCTAGATTTGTTGTACAACACCAAAATGATTTAACCTTTCCATTTAAACGTTATCAAATTCAACCCGTTTGGAGAGCAGACAGACCTCAAAAAGGACGTTACAGAGAGTTTTATCAGTGTGATGTTGATGTGGTTGGTAGTGAGTCTTTAATTTATGAGATAGAATTAATTCAAATTTTTGATGATGTATTATCTAAGTTAGGTTTAACTGATTTCACAATTCAATTTAATAACCGTAAAATATTAACGGGTATAGTTGAAGTGTGTGGAGAAGCTGATAAACTAACAGATATTACGGTTGCTATTGATAAATTAGACAAAATTGGAACTGAAGGTGTGGTCAAAGAATTAGTTCAAAGGGGACTATCTGAAGACGCTATAAAAAAAATTGAACCCTTATTTTCATTAAATGGAAGTAATGATGAAATGGTAGCATCTATGAAAAGCTATTTAAAAGATAGTGAAGTAGGTATGAAAGGTGTTGAAGAGTTAGAATACGTCTTAAATAGAATTAAAGCTTTAGGATTAGATAAAGCAAAACTTAACTTCCAAGTAACTTTAGCACGTGGCCTAAGTTATTACACAGGTGCAATTTTTGAAGTTGTACCTAATAATGTAAAAATTGGTAGTATTTGTGGCGGTGGTCGTTATGATAACTTAACTGAGTTATTTGGGTTATCTGGTATGTCAGGTGTTGGTGTTTCTTTTGGTGCTGACAGAATTTATGATGTCATGACGGAATTAGATTTGTTTCCAGAATCTGCAACAGCTTCTACTCAAGTACTTTTCATTAACTTTGGAGAACAAGAACAAGATTATTGCTTAAAATTAGCGAAAGAATTCAGAGAAAATAATATTTCAACTGAAGTCTATCCAACTGCAGCAAAAATGAAAAAACAAATGAAATATGCAAATGATAAAAACATTCCATTTGTAATCATGATCGGTTCTGACGAATTAGAAAGTGGAGATATTTCATATAAAGATATGACAACAGGAGAACAGAAAACATGTTCTTTTGAAGAAATGATCATGGACATTAAATAAAAATAATATATAAATTATGAGTATTCATCAAATTACATCAGAACATTTATCAATTGAAAAAGTAAAAGAAATTATTTTTTCAAATACAACCGTAGAGTTATCTGATGGCGCAAAAGCAAAAATTCAAAAGTGTAGAGATTATTTGAATTCAAGTCACATTACAAAAGACATACATTATGGTATAAATACTGGATTTGGTTCTTTGTGTAATACTGTTATTGATGATGAAAACTTAAGTAAATTACAAAGAAACCTTGTGATTTCACATGCTTGTGGACTAGGAGAAGAAGTGCCAAAAGAAATTATTAAATTAATGCTACTTTTAAAAGTACAAGGTATTTCTTACGGACATTCAGGTGTACAATTAGTTACAGTTCAAAGGTTATTAGATTTTTATAATAACGATATTATCCCTGTAGTTTATCAACAAGGTTCATTAGGTGCATCTGGTGATTTAGCACCTTTAGCACATTTAGCTTTACCATTATTGGGTGTTGGAGAAGTATACTATAAAGGTATTAAGATGCAATCTTCAGCTATGTTAGCTGAAATGGGTTGGCCAATAATTACATTACAATCTAAAGAAGGTTTAGCCTTGTTAAATGGAACTCAATTTATGAGTGCTTATGGTGTTTGGAATGTAATTCAGTCTGAAAAATTATCATTTGCTGCTGATATTGTTGGTGCTATCTCTTTAGAAGGTTTTGACGGAAGACTAAATCCTTTTAAAGAAAATGTAAATGCAATAAGAAATCAAGCTGGACAAATTGTAACTGCTGAAGTATTTAGAAACATTTTGAATGGAAGTGAAATTATTGCACAACATAAAGAACATGTTCAAGATCCTTATTCTTTTAGATGTATTCCACAAGTTCACGGGGCATCAAAAGATTCGATTGCACATGTGAAAAATGTAGTTGAAAGAGAAATTAATGCTGTAACAGATAATCCAACAATTTTCCCAGATGAAGATGAAATCGTTTCAGCTGGTAACTTTCATGGACAACCTTTAGCTATTGTAGCTGATTTATTAGCCATTGCATTAGCTGAGTTAGGAAGTATCTCTGAAAGAAGAACATATCAATTAATTGGCGGAACTAGAAAGCTGCCTGCATTTTTAGTTAAAAATCCTGGTTTAAATTCAGGGTTTATGATTCCTCAATATGCTGCTGCTTCTGTTGCAAGTCAAAATAAACAATTATGTACACCAGCTTCTGTAGATTCTATTGAATCTTCAAATGGTCAAGAAGATCACGTGAGTATGGGTGCAAATGCTGCCACAAAATGTTTTAGAGTTGTTGAAAATCTTAAAAAGATTTTAGCTATCGAATTATTCAACGGTACACAAGCATTAGAGTTTAGAAGACCTTTAAAAACGAGTGCTATGTTAGAGAATATTGTAACAAATTACAGAACAGTTGTGCCAATGGTAGAAGATGATAAATATATGCATCCTGAAATCATAAAATCAATTACATTTATTGAAAATTTATTAAATTAATTATGAATACTATGCAATCAATCGATAATGAGTTTGGGAATGATTCACAAACTATAAAAGAAGAAAGAGGAACATTTTTATTAGTACTTTGTATTTTGTCTTGGATTTTTTCTGGAATCAATTTCATTAATGTGTTTTTTACATTTATAAGTGGTGAATCAAAATTTGCTGAAAAAATTGATATATTAATTGAAGGAACAGGCGTTTCATTTATAGATAATGCTATGGTAGAAGCTGTTCCTCAATTAGAATTAATATTAGATAACTTTGCTGGATATCACATTTCGAACACTTTACTTTTTATGATTGGTATACTTGCTGTTATTCTAATGTTTAAATTAAAAAGAATAGGATTTTATATGTATATTTTTTATTCAGTTCTAGCCTTATTTATTCAAAATTATTTTTTAGGCGAATTACCAACAAATAGCGGTACATTATATATTAGTGGGTTTATCTCAGTTATATTTATTATATTATTCGCACTTAACTATAAAAAAATGAATCAGTAACATACTGTTTTATAAATTGGTAACTAAACTTATCTAATGAAAAGATTTACATATATAGCATTGATTATTTTTGTGGCATATTCTTGCAAAAAGGATAATTCAGCACCTGTTAATTTAGGGCATCACTATTTCCCTACTTCTGAAGGTTTGTATGTAATATATGATGTAGTTTCAATTATACATGATGATGTAGTAGCTGTTCATGATACAAATAACTATCAAATTAAAGCACTAATAGGTGAAACTGAAATAGATTTAGAAGGTGATGAGTTTAAAAAAATATATAGATTTAAACGCTTAAACGACACTTTAGATTGGGTTATTAAAGATGTTTGGACAATGAATTTACCCGGTAAAACTGCAGAAGTTGTTGAAGAGAATAAACGTGTAATAAAAATGGCGTTTGGAATTTCATACAGTAAAGAATGGGATTGTAATTCATTAAATAGTGACGAATCTGAAGGGTGTTATTATACTAAAATTGCAGAACCATTTAAATTAAATAACCAAAACATAATTGATTCGACAACCATAGTTGAACATTCAAACTTTTTAACATTCATTGATTATAGTAGGAGTTATGAAGTTTATGCAGCAAACATTGGTAAAATTTATAGCTGTAAGAAAGACTTCACTATTACAAATACAGACACATTAAATCCGATAAAAGGAATAGAACAATTTTATTCAATGACGGAATATGGATATGAATAACTAATGTTTTCAATTATTCTACTATCTCAAAACAATTTACAAGAAACGTAAAACTCGATTCATATTAAATAATGCAAACAACCTCATTTAAACATATTGCTGAATTAGCAGAAGTAATCGTACAAAACAACATTTCTAAAGTTGTTATTTCTCCAGGGTCTCGAAATGCACCACTAATTATTGCATTTGATTCTCATCCATTAATTGAAACATATATTGTGCATGATGAAAGAAGTGCTGCTTTTTTTGCTTTAGGTATAGCTGATGAATTAGGGGAGGGAGTCGCAATTGTCTGTACATCTGGTAGTGCAGCCTTAAATTATGCTCCAGCAGTAGCAGAAGCATATTACAGACAAGTACCTTTGCTAGTTTTAACTGCAGATAGACCTGAACGTTTAATTGATCAAGGAGATGGACAATGTATCAGACAGAATAATGTGTTTTCAAATTTCATTAAAAAATCTATTCAATTTGAAGCTGTTAATTCGATTTCAGAATTAAAATTTGCTATAAAAAGTTTACTATCATCACCTAAAGGACCTGTTCACTTGAATATCCCTTTAGAAGAACCATTATATACTGTTTCAGAATTCACTACAGATACTGATTATAAGGTTGAGTTAAATGAAACAAACGTGCTTTCAGTTGACGAAAAGGATTTAATAACTAAAGTTTGGAAAACAACTGAAAAAAAATTATTGATTATTGGTCAAATGATTCCTAATCAGCGCTTACAGATTTTATTAGACACTTTAGCTAATGATTCATCAGTTGCCGTTTTAGTTGAAAACACGTCAAACATTAAAAAGTTTACAAAGTTTTGCCATTCAATAGACCGTACACTTGCCTTAATTTCAGAAGATGAAATAGGAGACTTTAATCCTGACTTATTAATCTCAATCGGTGGCGCAATAATTTCAAAAAAGATTAAAAAATTCCTAAGAAACCAGACACCAAATCATAATTGGAGAGTAGGTGAGTTTGTAATAGATGAAGATACATATCAATCTAAATCAAAATCGATAACGGTTAAACCTGAATTGTTTTTTCAATTTATTAATTCAATTGATTATTTACCAGAGTCAAATTATGGTAACAAATGGAAGGCTAAAGATTTTATATCTCAAGATAAACATGATGCGTTTATTCAATCCTGTCCATTTTCAGATTTATTAGTGTTTGATTTTATTTTAGACACCTTACCAGAAGATATTAACTTACAAATGGCTAATAGTTCAGTTGTGAGGTATTGTCAACTTTTTAACCCTATTCAATCTATAAAATACTTTGCTAACCGTGGCGTAAGTGGAATTGATGGAAGCACAAGTACTGCATTAGGAATGGCTGTTGCAAATCCAAAGAAACTTCATGTTTTAATTACCGGAGATGTGTCATTTTTTTATGATTCGAATGCACTTTGGAATTCATATTTACCTGCAAACTTTAGAATTGTTTTAATTAATAATAATGGTGGTGGGATTTTTAATATTATTGAGGGACCAAAAACATCTAAACAAAACGAATTATTTGTTGCGCCTCACCATGGAAAAGCTGAATATATTTGTAAAGCACATGATGTAGATTATATTGGTGTAAATTCTTTTATTGAACTAGAAGATAAAATAGCAGGGTTTTATCAAGAATCAAATCAAGTAAAACTTATTGAAATCAACACGAGTGAAACTGATAATTCTACTGTTCTAAAGAATTACTTCAATAGTTTGAATAATTAGATAAAAAATTATTTAAATTAACAACTAACTTATTACTTTTGCGTCATATCAAGTATCATGAAAAAACTATTATTAATATTACCATTTTTGACATTAGTAAACTATTCTACTGCACAAATGGTTTTATCAGCACAAGCCACTTCACAATCTTGTGATTGTTATACACTAACAGCAGACGTGGATAACATTTATGGCGGAATATTTAGTCCAAATACAATTGACTTAAATTCAGCTTTTGATTTTTCTTTTGACGTCTATTTAGGAAATGTAGACAATTGGACTGCAGATGGGATTGCATTTATTTTACAACAAGGTCAAATTGTTGTTAATGACAACCCACCAGCCTTTGGCTCGTTAGGTTTAACCCCTTCTATTGGAGTAGAAATTGATGTTCACCCTAATGCAAGTGCACCTTATAACGACCCTAGTTCAGATCATATTAGTGTGTTTTTAAATGGAGATGTAACAACACCTGTATCACCAGTGATAAATATCCCAAATATTGAAGATGGTGCATTTCACACATTCAATGTTACTTGGAATCCTATAACTCAAATATTCCAAATAAACCTTGATGGAAATATAGTAAATGCTTATAATACTGATATTATAAACACTGTCTTTGCTGGTGATCCAAACGTATATTTTGGTTTCACAGGTGCTACTGGTGGATTAAGTAATCTTCAAAAAGTTTGTATGCATAGAAATTCTGCTTTTACACAAGATAAATTAACAGCATGTGTTGGTGAAGCAATATCTTTTACTGATAATTCTACTTCCGATTTAAATAATATAACAGATTATTTATGGGATTTTGGTGATGGTCTAATTTCTAATCTTCAAAACCCAATTCATTCTTGGGCTACGGTTGGTGTTAAAAGTGTAACACTTACTATTACTGATATTTCTGGATGTACAGATGTGTCTAATATTAATGTTACTATAACACCAGGTTTAGATGTTGCTATTACTACACAAGATGTAAGTTGTAATGGTTTGAATGACGGCACATTAACAACGATACCTTTAAGCGGAACAGCTCCTTATACATATGTTTGGGATTTAGCTTCAAATGTTCCGAATCCAAATGGATTAGCACCAAATACATATACTTTAACATTAACTGACAACCTAGGGTGTGTTGGAATTGGTCAAGGCGTGATTACTGAGCCTGTAGTTTTAAGTATTGATAATTTAGCTACAACTGATCCAGTATGTGGAGCCGATAATGGTGTGATTACTGTGACAACAATTGGAGGGTCTACTAATTACACTTATAGTCTTAATGGTGGTGTTTTTCAGAATTCAAATGTTTTTAATAATCTAGCAGCAGGTAATTATTCAATTCAAGTAAAAGATGCTAATAACTGCGTTGTAAATAATAATACAATACTAACACAACCCTCATTATTGGTAATTGACAATACTGTATCTTCTGATGTGTCTTGTAGTGGTTTACCTGATGGAACAATCACCGTAAATGCTTCAAATGGTGTAGGAGGTTATACATACAGTTTAAATGGTGGTGTTGTTCAAAATTCAAATGTATTTAATAATTTATCAGCTAATATCTATTCAATAGAAGTTTTTGATGCCAATTTATGTTCTGTAGTTCAAAATGGCATAATTGTGAATAGTGTGACTACAATGACAATTGATAACATAACTGTGATTGATGCATCTTGTAATAGTTTGTCTGATGGTTCTTTTGAAATTTTTATTACAGGTGGTAACCCTATAATCACCTATAGTAATGATGGTGGTACGACATTCCAAAACTCAGCAATTTTCACAGGGCTTGCTGCTTCAAATTATATTGTTCAGGTTATGGATGGAAATGGTTGTATACTTAATGGAGGTGCTATAATTGGAGAACCAACACCTTTAAGTATTGACAATATTATTGTTAATACTAATGCGACTTGTATAGACTCCTTAGACGGACAGGTAACAATTACAAGTTCAGGAGGGAATGGCAATTACACTTATAGCCTTGATGGTGGGTTAACCTCTACAACAAGTAATATTTTAACAGGACTAGATGCATCAAATCATTTGATAACACTTATGGAGGGCCCAAACTGTAATACGTCAGTAAATGGGGATTTTTCAATTACTGAACCACCAATAATCACAATACTTAATGTGGCTGTAACTGATGTCACTTGTAATGGATTAAATGATGGCGCGTTAACAATTACAGCTAATGGCGGAACACCTGCCTATCTATATAGTATTGATGCTGGTACTACTTTTCAAAATAATGCTACATTTTCAGGTTTAGGCTTTGGTGGTTATGACATTCAAGTCACTGATTTTAATAATTGTCCAGTAGTTGTACAAACTGAAAGTATTTCTGAATCTGCACCATTAATTGTTTCATTAGGACTAGACGATACTACGGTTTGCTTTGGTTCTGTAGCAGAGGTATGTGCAACTGTTATTGGTGGTAATGGTTTATATTCGTATAATTGGAATGGTTTTGTAATGATTAATAATTGTTTACCTATTATAACTACAACACCAGGGCAAATTCAATATACCGTAATTGTGACTGACGGAAATGGATGCGTTTCAAATAATAACATACCTGTTAATAAATTAGTCACAACTTTAGGACAGTTACAATTATCTGCAACGACTACTACTCAAAATATTTGTTTAAATGAACAAGCTTTAGTTTTTTCTGAAGCAACATTAGGATCAGGGAATGGTGGACCATATACTTATACTTGGACAAATAATCAAAACACATCCGTTTTAATTGGTGCCAATCAAACAGTTTACCCAACTCAATCTACAACTTATACAGTAACAGTTTCAGACGGATGTACAGTACCAGATGCATCACAAAATGTAATTATAAGTATATATAGTAATCCATCTATGCTTATTACACCAACCACTATCACAAATAGTGGTTGTCCGCCTTTTGAAATTGAAATTGGAAATGCAATGGACCAAAACTTAATAAATTCTCAACTATGGGATTTTGGAAATGGAAACACATCAACTGACAGCTCATCTACACAATTATATGAAACTGAAGGACTATATGATGTTAGTTATAGTATTACAACAGTTAATGGTTGTGTTATAGATACTTTATTGTCTGAATTTGTAGAGGTGTACCCAACACCTAATGCAAACTTCTCTTTTTCACCTGAAAACCCAGATTTATTAAACTTAGATGTTGATTTTATAAATGAATCTACTGGCGCAATAACTTATCAATGGGCTTTTGGAACAGATGATTCTTCTTCAGCTGTCAGTCCAACTTACTTATTCCCAGAACATGGAGCTCAAAATTGGCAAGTTGAATTAAAAGTTATGAATGGATTTGATTGTATAGATTCAATAACTAAAATTGTACACATAAAAGAGTTACAGATCTATTATATTCCAAATGTATTTACACCTGATGCTACTGGTGTGAACGAAACCTTTATGCCAATATTTATCCCAGGCTTTATTCCTAGTGATTATTCTTTTACAATATTTGACCGTTGGGGAAATCAGTTATTCCAAACGAATGATATTTATTCGGCGTGGAATGCATACTATAAAGGGGTAATCGTAAAAGCAGGAACTTATGTTTGGCAAATTTCATTTCTTGAAAATGAATCGGATAAACCCCATTTACAAATGGGTAATGTCACTATTCTTAAATAACCTGAATGTAAAACAAAAAAACGTTAATAACTTTTGGCATAAAAAATAGAAAAATAATTATATAATAATTAGCTTTGCAAAAAACATTTTATATCATTTAACAAATGGAAAAAAGTACACAAAATTTAGCAACAGTAGAACAAGCTATTGAATTAGGATTAAGAGCTGATGAATTTGATTTAATCAAAGAGATTTTAGGAAGAACGCCTAATTTTACTGAGATGTCTGTTTATTCAGTAATGTGGTCAGAACATTGTTCATATAAAAATTCAATTGTTTGGTTAAAAACTTTACCAAAAGACGGACCTCATATGCTTGTAAAAGCAGGTGAAGAGAACGCAGGATTAGTTGATATAGGTGACGGAGTAGGATGTGTATTTAAAATTGAATCACACAATCACCCTTCAGCTTTAGAACCTTATCAAGGTGCTGCTACTGGAGTTGGTGGAATTAATAGAGATATTTTCACAATGGGTGCAAGACCTGTTGCGCAATTAAACTCTTTACGTTTTGGTGACCTTAATGAAGCTAGAACAAAGTGGTTAGTTAAAGGTGTGACTAAAGGAATTGGTGATTATGGAAATTCTTTTGGAATTCCAATCATTGGTGGAGAAGTAATGTTTGATAAGTCTTACAATACAAACCCATTAGTAAATGCTTTTTCAGCAGGGATTTTAGAAGGTGATATGCTTTCTGCAACTGCTGCAGGTCCAGGTAATCCAGTTTATATAGTTGGGTCTACTACAGGAAAAGATGGTATTGCTGGTGCAGCTTTTGCATCAAAAGATATTACTGAAGATTCAGCAAACGATTTACCTTCTGTACAAGTTGGTGATCCATTTCAAGAAAAATTATTATTAGAAGCTACTTTAGAATTAGCAAAAACTGACGCAGTTGTTGGTATGCAAGACATGGGTGCTGCTGGTATTACTTGTTCTACTTGTGAAATGAGTGCTGCAGGTGAAGTAGGTATGGATATTGATTTATCTAAAGTACCAACAAGACAATCAGACATGAAAGATTGGGAAATTCTATTATCAGAATCTCAAGAAAGAATGTTAGTTGTTATTGAAAAAGGAAAAGAAAAAATAGTAGAAGATATATTTGAAAAGTGGGATTTATTGGCTGTTGAAATCGGTGTAGTAACAGAAGGTGGTACAATAAATTACTTTATGGGTGGCGAAAAAGTAGCGTCTGTACCAGCTGAATCTTTAGTTTTAGGTGGTGGTGCTCCAGTTTACCATAGAGAATATACTGAACCAGCTTATTTTGAAGAATTCAAAAAATTCAACATTGATGATGTTGAACAACCTGAAGATTTAAAAGAAGTAGCAATGCATTTAATGTCTCATCCTAATATCGCATCTAAAAGATGGATATACGAACAGTATGATTCAATGGTAGGAACTAAAACAATGTCAACTAACCGTCCAACTGATGCAGGTATTTCTATTTTAAAAGGAACTAAGCGTGCATTAGCAATGACTGTTGATTGTAATGCTAGATACGTAAATGCAGATCCTGAAAGAGGAACTCAAATGGCTGTATCTGAAGCGGCAAGAAACATAGTTGTTTCTGGTGGTATTCCTTCTGCAGTGACTAACTGTTTAAATTTCGGAAACCCATACAACCCTGAAGTATACTGGCAATTTGTTGGTGCTATTAAAGGAATGTCTAAAGCTTGTTTAAAGTTTGAAACACCTGTAACTGGTGGTAATGTTTCTTTTTATAACCAATCTTTAATTGATGGTAAAGAAATTACTGTATTACCAACACCTACAATTGGAATGATTGGTGTAGTAGAAGATATTGATAAATTAATGACTTTAGATTTTAAATCTAAAGGAGATTTAATTTTCTTAGTTGGTGAAAGTGTTGATTGTATTGCTTCTTCTGAATATTTAGTATCATATCATGGTATTGAAGCATCTCCAGCACCTCACTTTGATTTAGACAAAGAATTTGCTTTACAAGAAACAATTAAATCATTAATTGCAAAACAACAAATTAATGCTGCACATGATTGTGCTGATGGTGGGTTATTTATTGCATTAACTGAAATGTCTATGCCTAACGGTTTAGGGTTTGATATACTTACTGATTCTGAAGTTAGAGAAGATGCTTTCTTATTTGGAGAAGCACAAAGTAGAGTTGTAGTTACTGTTACTGAAAACCAAGACAAAGCATTTATGGCAGCAATGGCAAAACAAAATGTACCTTATGTTCTATTAGGACACGTTACGAAAGGTAAAATTTGTGTTGATGAAGAGCATTATGGTTTCATTAATGAAATGAAAGATGTTTTTGACAATTCTTTAGGTAATGCTATTGAAGCTTAATCGCTAAACGATTTAGATTTATAAAATTAAAACGCCTAACAAATTTATTTGTTAGGCGTTTTTAATGTTTTAAGGATTTATATGATAGTCGTTGTACTCAAGATACTATACTAGCGAATTGATTTATTATTATTAACTCAAACTAACTTAGTTAGAAGATTAGAAGAGCCTTAAAAGTGTCTAAAAATCAATGAGAATATACCATCATTGTACAATGACAAGGTGGCGTACCACAATATTTACATTCATAATTATTCTGAATACTATCTACGTGCCAATAATTAGGCATTTTAATCTGCATTTTTAAACCGCATTTACCTAATATATGAGCTAAAGGTGTACCATTTTGATGTTCCCAAACTAAAGATAAAGTTATTTTACTTAATCTATTAACCTGATTTAAAATGGCATGAGTAAGTTGCTTACCAATTCCTAATCCTGTATGATGCTCACTCACACTAATAGTTTGTATGACTGCAATTGGAAACTTATGTTCATAAGTCTTTTTAAACCAGTCAGTGTTAGAAATAAGAATTGGTTCTAAATCCTCAAATTTTTCACAAACAGTAGCAAGAACAAAACCACTAATTACATCATTAGTTTTACTAATTAATCCAAAGCGGTGAGTTGACTTAATTGTATTTAACAATTCTAATTCTGTTACAAATCCATTTCCAAATTGACTGTTTCCAATTTCAATACATTTTTTAATTGAGCTTGCTTCTAAAGGGTAAATTTCAGTTGTATCTTTCATGGCTAATTAATATAAGTTACAAAAATAATAAGAAATTCTATGCTACAAAAAAATCCATGTACAAATTAAGTACATGGATTAAAGTATTTTATAGCTTAAAAGTCTATTTAGAAATAACCAATTTTTTAGTAGTTGTTATGCCTTCTAAATTTAGAGCTTTAATTGAGTAGATACCATTTGATAAATTAGTAACATCTAATAATTCTGATACATTATTTTCTGACAAAACTAATTGTCCATTCACGTCATATATTGAGATAGATTCTAATTTATGAAATTGTTTAATAAAAACAGTATTGGTAGCAGGGTTAGGGTAGAATGCAATACTAAAGTCTGATAAATTATCATTTAAACTAGCAGTAGAAGGATTTGGATGAGCGAATCTATAAAAGAATTCCCACGATACATGAACCCCAGACACATCATTTACACCTGGTAATAAAAATATATGTTCACCATTATTTAACCTCCATAACTCTAACGGAGTTGTACAATCATAAACAATTTTATCAATTGTAATACTATCAGCCATAACATCAGGAATAGCAGTAACCGTTGAATCACCATTCCATCCGTTCACTGTTTTTAATTTTGAAATTGTTTCAGGCACTAAAGACAATGAGGGTAATGCTGTCCCATCATAAGGTACAGTAGCATCTGCAGTCCCATGAATATGTTGTACTGGTATTGCATATGTTGGCGCGTAATCTGTTATCTCTTCAACTGACATTGTACCAATATGACAAGACACGGCAGCAATTCTATCATCTAAATGACGCATGGCCTTATAAGTCATAATAGAACCCATTGAAATTCCTGTAACATAAACTCTTGATAAATCAATATTATGTAATACTTTCATTTCATCAATAACATCTGAAATAAACAGTACATCATTTGAAGCACTTGCTAATAACGTTCCATTATTCCAAGACGTTTGATTGTATATATTTAATTCCCCTTGTAAATAAACGGGGATAAATCGAGCAGTATCAGCAGTTGGGTTATACTGACCACCTGTTAACTGTAATGCTGTTCCGCCAATTCCATGCATGATTATTACCAATGGTAAAGATTCAGTATTAGAATCAAAACTGGTTGGTAAATATTTATAGAATTCTCTATTTGAACCTGAAATATCTATATTTTCAAAAGTTTGTTGAGAAATCCCATTAAATCCAATGATTAATGATAAAAGTGTAATAATCTGTTTCATATAAATTGTTATTTAAGTGTAAAAATAATAAATTTGTAGCAATAAGTGAAAAATAATATACAAACGGTAAATTAAAATATACAATATGTCAGTAAGAAACCTTGAACCTCAAATTATTTGGAATCATTTTGAAGATTTGAATGCAGTACCTAGACCATCAAAAAAAGAAGAAAGAGTTCGCCAATTTGTGGTAGACTTTGGACACAAGTTAGGTCTAGAAACTATTGTTGATAAAGTAGGTAACGTAATTATCAAGAAATCTGCAACGGCAGGAATGGAGAATAGAGAAACTGTTATTTTACAAGGACATATTGATATGGTTCATCAAAAAAACAGTGATACAGAATTTGATTTTGATACGCAAGGTATTCAATCATATATTGATGATGAATGGGTAAAAGCAAAAGGAACTACTTTAGGTGCTGATAATGGTATGGGAGTTGCTGCTGCAATGAGTTTACTATCTTCAACTGATTTAGAACATCCTGCTTTAGAAGCTTTATTTACTATTGATGAAGAAACTGGGATGACTGGAGCAAAATATTTAGACGGTAGCCACTTAACAGGTAAAGTACTATTGAATTTAGATACTGAAGATGATGATGAGTTTTCAGTTGGTTGTGCTGGTGGTATTGATACTAACACATTGTATAAATACAATACAGAATCAGTTCCTACTGACTATTCAGCTTTTACAATTGAATTAAGAGGTTTAAAAGGTGGACATTCTGGAATGGATATTCATTTAGGAAGAGGAAATGCAAATATTTTAATGAATAGATTAATTTATGAAGCGGCTCAAAAAACAAACATTAGAGTAACTGAATTAGAGGGTGGAAGTTTAAGAAATGCGATTCCAAGAGAAAGTTTTGGAACTGTTGTTTTACCAACTAATGAGAAAGAAACATTTATTACATTCTTTAACGAATTCACTACTTTATTAAAATTCGAAAACTCAAGCTCTGAGCCTGGAATGGAGATTAACCTTAAAGCAACTGAATTACCATCAGAAATGGTAGCTAAAGCAGATCAAGCAAAAATACTTTCTGTAATTTATACAACACCAAATGGTGTGTGGAAAATGAGTGAGAAAATTGAAGGTTTAGTTGAAACATCTTCATCATTTGCTAAAGTAATTGTTAGAAATGGAGAGTTTATCACAAAATCATTACAAAGAAGTATGGTTGAAGCAGGTAAGCATGACATTGCTAACGCTTTAAGAGTGACTTACGAATTAATTGGAGCTGAAGTAGTTCAAGGTGGAGATTATCCAGGTTGGGCTCCTAATCCAAATTCTAAGATATTAAAAGTTTTAGAAAAGAAATATATTGAAATGTTTAATGAACAACCAAAAGTTCAAGCTTGTCACGCAGGTTTAGAATGTGGTATTTTAAGTGAGCATATTTTAGATTGTGATATGATTTCATTTGGACCAACTATTAAAAACCCACATTCTCCAGATGAGAAAGTGAACATTGCTTCAGTTCAAAAATTCTGGAAATTTTTAGTAGAAGTATTGAAAGAAACACCAATTAAAGCATAAGTGATAGTACACTTAATTTTAGGCCATATCTGATAATTTCGGATATGGCTTTTTATTTTATTAATAACTACATTTGAAGTAACTGCTAGTTATTGAATAAAACACATCAATTATAGTGCTTTCTTTAGTATATTTATAGAAAAAGAAATACTATCATATGAAAGTTACATTAAATAGAGAAAACAAGTATTTTCATTTTATTGCAGAAAATGAATCAAACATTCTACTAAATATTGATGGATCATCTAGTATTGGTGGTGAAAACAAAGGGTTTTCTCCTATGGAATTGATGCTTTCTGGAATGGCATCTTGTTCAACTATAGATTTACTATTGATTTTAAAAAAGCAAAAACAAATAGTTGATAACATTAAAATTGATGCTACTGCTGAAAGAACTGACACAAAATCTAAAGCTTTTAAAAGTGTTAACCTTCATTATATACTTGACGGCATAATTTCGCCACTTAAACTACAAAGGGCAATAGATTTAGCCTTAACAAAATATTGTTCTGCTATTCTATCATTGAATCCTGATGTTATAATTACTTCAAGTTACCATATAAACAAAGTAGAAGACTAAACTTGAATAATTATCTAGTTTAGTCTGAACTAATAATGATTCAATTTGTATCGGGAAAAACAAAACTTAGATTTATGAAAATTGGAAACATAATAACAGGATTAATTTTAATATTTACGTTTAATGTAAATGGTCAAAACATTGAAGGTGAGTGGAGAATTGATCATTTAATGATAGACACTTTAGTAAAAAACTATACGTTAGACACTTTAAGTAGTGAAAGGTATTCAAATTATGGTAATCACATTTCTATAAATAAGGATGGAAGTTTCAGAACTTGGTATACAGCGCCTTGCGGAAATGATTGTTTTATATCTTCTTTTGGAAAATACAATCTAATAGATTCAACTCATATTCGATTTAGTATTGAAAAAGTTAATTTCATTAAAACGGAATGTAATGGTCGTACTAGTCCATATACATTCCCTTTAGATATTGGACTTTTTCACCTTAACATTGAAAACAATCAAGTTCATTTAGTGAAAATTAATACTATTTTAGAATGAAATTAAGGTACCTATTTTAAAGTTCTATAATTATTATTTCAAATTAGATATACTTTATCTTGAATTGTGTTAGTCTAAGTTTATTGAAAATCAGCTAAAAACAACTCAAAATTGTATAAAACAATGGTTTTAATAGGATAAAACATCAAAATTATTAACTTTGTAATAGAGTGGGTATGTGTTAGAAGTTTTAAAACGAATAACACATTCATTCTTACATTATTATTTCAGTTAAAAATAAAATTCAAATAATTAAAACAAAATATCATGGGAAAAGGACAAGATGCAAAAAAAGCTGTTAAGAAAGAAGTTACAAAAACACTTAAAGAAAAAAGAGCTGAAAAGAAATTAAAAAAAGCAG